>WNFX01000440.1_pt1 | contig 40228 bp, 39 predicted proteins | sample 5400111 | NCBI WGS metagenome assembly WNFX01 (sample SAMN13153363, study PRJNA577476) | soil metagenome | isolation source: 40 cm soil or saprolite under grassland replicate 1 | place: USA:California | collected 2016-06-15
TCGTGCTTTGTTCTTTCACAATCTTCAGATACGCTCTCAGCGCCATGGAAGTGTTTTCACCGTTCCATGCGACGCACGATTCGGTCATGACCGTTGGAGCTAATGGCCGGAACACGACATTCTTGTGCGGCAGTTTTTTGACGTGATCGGGTAAAAGAGCGACACCCAAGCCCGCTGCCACCGCGCGAATGACTGTTCGTTCAATATCCGCATCCTGGAGAACTCTGGGCATAAAGCCAACCTGCTGACACGTCGTCGTCAGCCAATGGCGATAACCTGGATAAGCTGTCTCCGACATACCGATAAAGAATATCGGTCTTAGGTCTCGTAGTTCGATAATTGTTTTCTTTGCCAACTGATTGCCTTTTGCCAACGCCGCGACGGTTTTATGCGAGGCAACCGATCGAAATTGCAAACCGCGCTCTTCGATCGACTCTCGTAATCCCACGAAACCGAGATCAATCTTACCCTCCTCAAGCGCACGAAATTGATCGCCGCGTGTCATATCGAAAAGATTAATCGAGACCGTTGGGAGTGAGCGTTGAAGGGCGGCGAGGGTGATCGGAAGCGAGCTGTAAAAAAGATCCGCGACGTAGCCAATATTGAACGCGGTGGTTGCGTGACGACGTAAGCGCTGTACTGATTCGATAATCTCCGTGCTGTGCGCGAGAACGCGTTTCGCATCGGCTAAGAACGATTTGCCTTCCTCCGTCAAGTTGACCTCGCGCTTTGTGCGATCGAGAAGCCGCACGCCGATATCCTCTTCTAAATCTTTGATCTGGCGGGTGAGCGAGGGCTGCGCGAGACGCAATTTTTTCGCGCCTTTTGTAAAGCTAAGTGTCTCCGCAACGGCCACAAAATATCGGAGATGACGCAGTTCCATACAGCCAGAATAAGGATACCGTACTGTTTTCTGCCTCCACGTTATAGGCAAAAAGCATTACCGACCAAGAAACAAAGTATTGGCCGATCCGAGTGGTGAAGACGACAGGAGCAAGCAATTAGAAAGAAACAAAAACATGCAAACGAAACTACCGATAAATGCGACAATTCAGCATCCTGATTTGGCAGAGGCGTTGCGCGGAGAGAGCGGCACATTTTTCTGCCAGCAAGGTGGCCAAGGCTACATTGTAACGGCAGCGGAAGGCTTCTCCATTAAATCATTGCGGCCAGTCGGTCGCAAGATTGTGGAGGCCAATGTGCTACTGCAAACAACTCCGGAACCCTGGGCGATTACCAAAGTCTCCGAGGATGTCCTGGAGTTCGGCTCTATACCACAATCCCCTCGCCAACAGCGAGCTGCCTAAAAACCAGTAACAAATAGCGCCCCGAGTGTTTACCGCACCCGGGGCGATTTGTTTTAAGGCAAGCAAACTACGAACTAATTCGTTGCGGAAGAGAACGGGATCTATCCAACTCTGGGCATCGTGAGTGGCTCTTTACGGCGGATTCTGGTCTGATAGCAGATTGATTCTCTACTTCATTCTGTGCGAATCTTTCTTGATCATCGGAAGCCCCGCTGCTTCTGGCATCTCTTCGACGATGAACTGAACCTGCGCCTCGCAGAAAAGGCACTCCAGCGTGCGAAGCTCGCGAAGGAGTCGGACACTTTTCTCTGCTGGTATAGAGAAGGAACGCAGGCAATCGGTGCAGGTAATTACGTAATACTCTCCATTGCGGGGCACCCAGACCGGCGCTTGGTCCCTCTTGATTGCTGGGCGCGGCGGACCCTCACGCAGCAACTCCGTAATCTTTGCCCGCAGCTCCTCGAACCTGAAAGGTTTGGCAAAGAAGGCATCTGCGAGCACGCCAAGCGGTTTGACAGGGGGGTCGAATTCTCCACTTATGGCAATGGTTGGGATTTGAGGAAATCGCCTGCGTGCGATCGATAGAAACTCGAAGCCAGACATGTTAGGCATCTTCAGGTCAGTGACAATCAGGTCCGGTAGCGCTCCCTGCATTTGCGCCAATGCCGCAAAACCGTCCTTTGCGATGCGAACCTCATAGCCCTGTTCGGAAAGTGAACTTTGCAACAGCTCTCTGCTAAGAGGCTCGTCGTCGATGATAAGCAGGCGATAGTGGAAGTTCGCCATGGTACACACTCAATAATCGTATGAAACTGCTCGACCGGACGCCCGTTCACCAAAAAGACTTTCGGCCTGTTATGTTACGACTTGCTTTGAGAAATCAGTAGTTTCTCATAGGTAAAATAGCGGGCAACGGGAATCGAACCCGCATGGCCAGCTTGGAAGGCTGGAACTTTACCATTAAGCTATGCCCGCGCCGACACGTAAAATTGCCGCGGGCCGGCGACACTGCCAAGCGATTTTTCCCGCGGCCGGCGGCGCTTGATATTTCCGTGACCGAGGTCTAGCTACACGCATGAAGAATTTCGCGGCTTTATATTCAATAGTTAGTCTCGGGTTACTGGTTTCCGCGCGTGGCGATCTCACCATTGTCCAACGAGTTGAAGGCCCCGGACAGAATGGGGACGTCACCGTGAAAATAAAAGGGGACAAGGAACGGATCGATGCCCCTTCGCAACCCACGCGAATCATCGACGGCAAAACCGGTGAACTGACCGATTTGATGAATAATAAGAAAAGTTTCGTCCGGATTTCGGCGGAACAGATAAAAGCTGCCGCCGAAACTATTAACAAGTTCGACGGTGGCGAAAAGCCGGGTGCGCCAAAGCTTACTCCCACCGGCAAAAAGGAAACGATTAATGGCTACGAAACCGAGGAATACGTTTACGAGACGCCGCAATTCAAAGCCTCGTTTTGGGTCGCGACCAAGTATCCGGACGCGGCCGGCATCCTCAAACAAATGCAAGCGCCCATTTCCGGCGCGTGGAAGCCGAGCAACATGGGCATGCCCAATTACACCGACTTCGCCGGATTGCCGCTCAAGACCGTCATATCCCTTGGCGACAACAAGGTCGTGACCACGATGATATCGATCAAAAAAGATTCGGTGAGCGCCGCCGACTTCGACATTCCAAAAGATTTTCAGGAATTGAAGCGACCGATTGAGACCGCGCCGCCGCCGGTCGAGAGTCCGGCGAGTTCTCCATCAGCGACGCCGTAATCACGTCGCATTCCTGCGCGTGCGCTCAACGCTGTTGCTTGCTTCCAATTCGCCGCGCCGTCGCAAGTTACTCATGGAAGCAGGATTCGAGTTCGAAACATTCTCACCGAGCGTCGGCGAAAGATTCGATGTCGATCTAACATTGCGCGAGCTGACGGCGCTCAACGCGATCCGCAAGGCAATGGCAACGGCGCGTCTGCGTCCAAAGAACATTGTGCTCGCCGCCGACACCCTCGTGACAATTGACGAGCACGTTCTTGGAAAACCAAACGATAAAGACGATGCGGTCGCGATGCTGGAGCGATTGAGCGGACGCGCGCATGAAGTTTGTACTTCTGTTTTCATTTGCGACCTGGCCAGGGCGAAGTCGGCGAGCTTCCATGAAATCTCGCGCGTTCGCTTTCACCGGCTGACCCGAGACAAGATCGACAATTATCTCGCGCGCGTGAATCCGCTCGATAAAGCTGGCGCCTATGCCGCGCAAGGTTTTGGCAGCGAGATCATCGAGGAGATCGATGGCTCCTACACCAATGTCGTTGGACTTCCGATGGAGAAAACAATCGCCGCGCTCGCCGGATTCGGCGTGACGCCTAAAAAACGACCAGTCCGGCCCGAACCCTAGCGCGTTTCAACCAGTTCTCTTTCCGGCGCGGCCTGCTTTTCCGCTTTGTCGCGTTTCAGCACGAGATAGAGGAACCAGACAATGAAGCAATTCGCCAAAAGGAGCAGCGCCGGAGCGAGAATTGGACGGTGGAAAATCAATCGATGCCAGACATGCCTAATTTCCAACGGGATCAATGCGCCGGTGGCGAAGATCATTAACAACTCGGCCCAGCGCTTTTGCATGTAAACGCCGATCCCTTCGGTAAAAAGCACCGCGCAATAAAAGAGCGCCAGAATTCCAGTTGCCCGGAGCGCGCCACCGGCCAGGATGGCCTGCAATTTGTTAAGCAAAAAAATGATCGTCTTGCTGTGGTGCAACAAGAGCTGGTCGTCCGCCCAATCTGAGATTTGATCCAACCAAACCGGCCGGCTGTTTAGAAACAGAAGCGAAAAGCCGAGCAGAAATAGCAGCACGCCTTTGAAGATTTTGAAGAGTGCGATGATCTTGAGATAGCGGTGGCGGCGCGGCTCCTGCAAAATCGCGGGGACATGCACCGGATCATTCATCCGCCCACTCTTCGCTGAACTCTTTCACTCCGCAATAACGGGATTTTCCCGGCAACAGATTTCCAGTTTGTTGCCGTCGGGATCTTCAAAAAAGAATCCGTAGTATCCCGGGCTGTAATCAGCGCACACTTCCGGGCCCTCCAGATTTTTCCCATCCATTTCGCGCACCAGTTTTGCAATTCGATCCACTTCGTCGCGCCCGTCCGCCCAAAATGAAATTCGGGTGCCGTTTGGTTGATGATGTCGATCTTCAGTAAAACCAAAAAACTCGGAAGGTTTGTCCGGGCCAACGCTGTAGAAGGTTCCCCAGGTTTCGTCGGAACGGTCGCAGGTGAAACCAAGCGCGGGCAACAATTTTCCGTAAAACTTCATTGCTTGCTGAAAATCTTTCACCCGCAAATCAATGTGATCCAAAATGCGCGCTTTCATTTGCTTGATTTTCGGTTTTCCCGTCGAATCATCAACTTCAATCCCGACCACGTTTCATCGACCGCGCAGACTTTTATGTCCACCAATCCTAGCGGCAATGCGACCTCGCGAATGACGTCTTCGGTGATGTCGGTCGGAACGTTGGCAGATTTTTTTGGCCACGAGACCCAGATCGTGCCGTTGTCGGAGATTTTCCCGCGCAAGATCGACAACTTCTTCTCCAGCTCGTTCCGCTTGGTGCTGAAGAGATGAACGAAAGTAGAGTTGGCGGCGATGCAGTCGGAAAAACTTACGTGATCAGGCAATTTGCCGAGCAATTTTCGATAGTTCGCAGGCTCGTTGATGAGAACAATGGTGAGACCCGGTTTGATTCCGAGTTTTTGCGGCAACGGCGTTCCCGAATAACCAGCCATCGTGAAGTCCTTTACCGAATCGTCGACCGATTGCATGATTGCCACTTCAATGCGAGTAGCGAGGAAATTGTTCGCGCGAAATCACATCGCCAGTGTGTTCTGCGTGCTCATCACGCTCAGCTTGTCGATCTTTCTCTCGGCGTGTGGCAGTCGAAAGAACGCAGTCTCTGGGACGATTGAAGTGGACGAGACACACGTTGGTCCGCGTTCCGGTGGCCGGGTTGAGAAAATTTTCGCGCAAGAGGGCGATCGTTTGCACGAAGGCCAGTTGATTGTGCAATTGGAAGCGCTGGAGCTTCGGGCCCGGCGCGAGCTGGCGGCGGCACAAATCGACACTGCTATTCACGACGCCGACGCGCAATCGGCGCAATTGGAATTCCTCCGGGCAGACGCAAAACGGCAGCAAGATCTGTTGAAACGCAAAGTTGTCTCGCCGAACGACGCGGAACGCGCGGACAGCGCGGCCAAAACGCAGGAAAAAAGTCTGGAAGCTGCGCAGATGAAGATTAATCAGGCGCGCGCTCAGCTCGCCGACATCGACGCGCAATTGAAGGAAATGCAAGTCGTGGCGCCGGCCGAATCGATTCTCGAAGTGCTCAACGTCAAGGTGGGCGACATTCTGGTACCGCCGTTTAACCAGGAAGTCGCGACCTTGCTTCTGCCGCAACATCTTTGGGTCCGCGTGTATGTTCCAGAACCGTGGCTTGGCAAAATTAAACTCGGCGATCAAGTGCGTGTGCGCGTCGATTCGTTTCGGGGCAAAGATTTTCCGGGCGTGGTCGAGCAGATTAATCGTCAGGCCGAGTTTACGCCTCGTAACGTGCAGACGGTGGAAGACCGCATCAAACAAGTATTCGGGGTAAAGATTCGGTTGCCGAACAACGACGATCGTCTCCGCGCGGGCATGGCTGCCGACGTTTATTTTCCGAGCGTGAAATGAACGTTGAAGCGTCCCGAACACTTGACTGCTTTAAGCAGTCAAGTTCCTCAACCGCGGCAACAATAAGATCGACATGAGCGAGCCGATGATTGAATGCGAAGGTCTAACCAAGCGCTTCGGCACTTTCACGGCGGTCGATCATGTTTCTTTTAATGTCGGCAAGGGATCGATCTTTGGATTTCTCGGCCCAAACGGTTCCGGAAAATCCACGGTCATTCGAATGCTCTGCGGGATTCTTGAGCCGAGCGATGGCACGGCGCGCATTGGGGGGCATGACATCATTCGGAAAGGCGAGGAGATCAAGGAAATGATCGGCTACATGTCGCAAAAATTTTCGCTCTACGACGAACTGACGGTGAACGAAAATCTTATTTTCGCCGGAAAACTTTATGGCTTGAACGGACGCGATTTGGAAAAGCGACGGGACGAAATGATCGCGATCACGCATTTGGAGCCGTACATCAATCGGCGCGCGGCGTTGCTTTCCGGCGGTTGGCGCCAGCGCCTTGCCATGGCGTGCTCGCTGATGCACAAGCCGACGGTGTTGTTTCTCGACGAACCGACCGCTGGCATCGATCCGGTCGCGCGGCGCGAACTGTGGGATTTGCTTTTTGAGTTTACCGCCGGCGGCATGACCCTTTTCGTCACGACTCACTACATGGACGAAGCCGAACGCTGCGATCACGTCGGCTATATTTATATGTCGAAGCTGATCGTCTGCGGCGAGCCGGATGAGTTGAAGAAAATGTCGGAGGTCAACCCGCCGGACACGCGGCGACTCGATGTCACGTGCGACCACGTCACCACCGCGCTCCAGGCGATGCGGCAAATGCAAGGCGTGCGCAGCGCGACCGTGTTCGGGCAATCGATGCACCTGCTGGTCGATGAAAAAGTGCGCCGCGCCGAGATCGATGAAAAGTTGCACGGCGTCGGAATCGAACACGCCGAGATCCACGAAATTGGTCCGTCGCTCGAAGACGTTTTCGTTACTCTGAGCGCGAAATACACCGTCGAGGAGCAGAAAGAAAAAGCGGCATGATGAAACAAAAACCATTTCGCGGACTCGGCGCCATTTTGTTCAAGGAATTCATCATCGTTTGGCGCGATCCGATGACGTTGTTCTTCATGTTTTTCCCGCCGCTGGTGGAAATGATCGCATTCGGCTATGCGCTCGACACCGACGTGAAGCACATGGCGCTCGTGATTTTGAATGAAGATCGCACCGTGGAGAGCCGGCAGTTCATCGATCGATTCGTGAACACGGAAACCTTCCGTGTGGTTGGCGAAGTGCAAAGCATCGAGGAGATGTCGAGCCAGATTCGTAAGGGTCGCGCGTATGCCGGACTACAAATTCCGCCGAAGTTTACTCAGAGCGTGCGCGCCGGTTATCCCGCCCAGGTGCAGCTTTTAGTCGATGGTTCAAACTCAACCACCGCGCTGCAAGCGCTCAACACCGCCCTCTCAGTTGCGCTTACCCAATCAATCGAATCGCTCTTGCGCGAAACCGGGCGCCATAACGTGCCGATCGATATTCGCCCGCAAATGCTTTACAACCCAACGATGCGGAGTCCGAATTTTTACATTCCCGGTGTCATCGGGATCGTATTGCAAATCGGAACGGTTTTCGCCACCGCCATGGCCGTGGTGCGCGAGCGCGAGAAAGGCACACTCGAAACGTTGCTCGTTAGTCCGCTCAGCCGCTGGGGACTCATGCTCGGCAAACTTGTCCCATATCTTTGTATCGGCATGACCATGGCCGTGATTCTTTTTCTGATCATGCGTTTCCTGTTCGGCGTGCCGATCAACGGCAGTGTCCTGGCGATCATGTTCTCGACCCTCGTCTACGTTTTTGCGCTCCTCAGCCTCGGCTTGCTGGTTGCGACCAAAGCCGAGAACCAGATGCAGGCGTTGCAAATGGCAATGACCTTCATGCTACCGAGCGTGTTTTTCTCCGGTTTCGTTTTTCCGCGCGAAACCATGCCGTGGATCTTCTATGCGCTGGGTGCGATCCTGCCCACGACCTATTTCATTTCACTCGCGCGGGCCATCATTCTCCGCGGCGCGCATTTTTTCGAATACTGGCCGCATCTACTCGTCCTCATCATCATGTCGATCTTGCTCTTCGCGTTCTGCGCGCTCGCGTTCCGCAAAAAGATCGGCTGAGATGCGGCCACGCATTTTGTTCAGTTCTCTGCGAATTGTCAGCGCAGTAGCAGCCATCATTGCGTTATTGTGGTGGTTCGGAGTGCGAATGCCTGGAAAGAATGTCTCCGTTGCAGCGCCGTTGTCGCCGGATGAAATGGCGCTTCGAGAAGAATTGCGCCGGGATGTCCAAACACTCGCGGGCGACATCGGCGAACGAAACATAATTCGCTATTCGCAACTCAACGCTGCCGCCGAGTTCATCGAGAATTCCTTTTCGCGGGTCGGCTTGCAGCCGCGGCGAGACACGTATGAACTAAATGGCCGTGCCTGCCATAATATCGAAGGCGAAATTCACGGAGTGCGTCCAGAAATCGTTCTCGTCGGCGCGCATTACGATTCTGTGTTCGGCGGGCCTGGCGCCAACGACAACGGCAGTGGCGTCGCCGCATTGTTGGCTTTTGCGCGATACTTTTCAGGAAAGGTCGGCCAACAAACATTGCGTTTCGTCGCGTTTGTAAATGAGGAACCGCCGTTTTTTCAAACGCCGCAAATGGGCAGTTTCGTTTATGCGAGCCGCTGCAAAGCGCGCGGCGATAAGATTTCCGCAATGATTAGTCTGGAAACGATCGCCTATTTTTCGGACGCCAAGGGATCGCAAAGGTATCCAGCGCCGGGATTGGGCTTTTTTTATCCCACGACTGCCAACTTCATCGGATTCGTCGGCAATTTTCATTCTCGCGCGCTCGTTCGTCGCGCGATCTCGCTCTTTCGCGCACAACAAAAAATTCCGTCGGAAGGCGCGGCGCTGCCGAGTTTCATTCCGGGTGTGAGCTGGTCGGACCAATGGTCGTTTTGGCAGCATGGTTATCCGGCAATCATGGTCACGGACACTGCTCTGTTTCGTTACCGGCATTATCACGAACCGACCGATACTCCTGACAAATTGGATTACGATCGCTTTGCGCTCGTGGTGAGCGGACTCGAAAACGTGATTGTCGATCTTGCTGATCTACCGCGCTGAAATGTCAGTGCTGTTTTTCTCTTGGTAACAACCAGTCGAGCGCCTGATACAAATCCGCCAACGCCGTGCCTTCGATCGGATCGTTGTGATGCGCGCCGCGTAAATGAATGATTCGCTTTTCTCCAGCGTAAGCGTTGACGACGAGTTGTTGAAAACGCGGAGCGACAATTTCATCCTGCTCTGCGAGCAAGAAAATCGCCGGCGCATGCACGGCTTTTGCGTTTCTTACACTGTCGAGCTGGCGCGGGATTTGCGCGGCAACCGGTCCGGCGAGCAGCCAAAGATTCCACCAGCCGTATTGATACAGAATCACCTGCCGCAGCGCGGGCGGATTGTGCAGCACTAAACCGGCGACTGGTCGTTGTGTCGCAATGTATAGCGCCGGGGTTGCGCCAATGCTCGCACCGAAAATCAAAATTGGAGACTCGGCTGTTTCGCTCCGGAGCGCATCAAACGCAGTCAGCGCTGCAGGCGCGATTCGCTTCAGACGCGCGGGACCGGTGCTGCCACCGAATCCGGGATAATTCATTCCCCAAATCTCTATCGCGCGCTCATTCCACGACTCGGCTTCCGCCCTTACCCATCGTTCAGCGCGATCCGCATTTCCGTAGAAGCGCAGAACGTAAACTTCCGGACGACCGTTTTTCTCTGCGAGTCGCGATTTCGCCGTCCATAATTCCAGTTGCCCGTTCTCGAAGGGAATAGTTCTGCGAACTGCGCCCTTCGGATCGATCGGGTTCGAAGTTGGAAAGAGAATGAAATGATCCGGTAAATGGCCGAAAAGAATGACCGCGATGTATGCGATGCCGATCAGGAACAGGCGTCGGCGGGGCGGAAGAACCTTCAGCGTTAGTCGTTCGAGTCTTTGAGCATCGACTTGAGCTGCTCGCGCAATTCTTTTGGATCTTTGTGACCGTGCGCCGAGACCGCATGCTGCACCGCGGCGTCGAGCACTTCTTGTTCGGTGCCGGACATTTTCAGAGTGCAGCCCTTTTCGCTCGGATAATCCCGACAATCGATCGATTTACGTTGTGCCATAATGATCTCCTTAGCTCTTTTTCAGTTCCGCCAAATCTTTCAACACCTGGTCGCTGTGCTCGGCCGGTTTCACGCCGGTGTAAACCTTGGCGATTTTTCCTTCCGGATTAATCAGGAACGTGTTTCGTGCCGCCATCGTCGTGCCCTGATATTGCATGGTCGATCCGTACTGCTCGGAAACTTTCCCGCCCGGATCGGCCAGCAATTTGAATGTGAGTCCTTCTTTCGAGCAAAACTGTTTGTGCGAATCCGGGCTGTCCACGCTTACGCCCAAGATGACTGCGCCGGTTTTTGTGTACTGATCGAGGTCGCGTTGGAAATTCTTCGCCTCCATCGTGCAGCCGCTCGTCATATCTTTCGGATAAAAATAGAGGACGACCCATTTGCCCTTGAAATCTTTCAAGCCCACCTGCGATCCGTCGCTGGTCGCCAAGCTGAAATCCGGCGCTGCCGTTCCCGCCGCGGGTTGAGTTTGCGTGTCCGCGCCTTGCATAAGCGCCAATGTACTGAGGCCGACGATTGCTGACAGCAGTGATTTTTTCATGTTCGTTTCTTAATTGGGACTGAAACGTAACTGGGAACTTCGTGAAAGCAAAAGAACCAAAAACGACCTCGTGCATCTGGACGATCGGTCATTCGGCACGCAAGATCGCATCCACGGCGGGCTTCGTGGCCGGAATTTTCAGTTACGCGGCGACTTTAAATTGATTAGCGCCAATCGCGATGCGCGATGTGCGCAGGTACAGGTGGCCCGTGCTTTTCGCGCTTCATCAGCTGTTCAGCCAGCCATTGATACCACTCGAAGAGCGTATCCCGCTGTCTCTCCCTCCGTACCTCTTCAAGGTAGCGCTCCAGTTTGCGCCAAGTGATGACGATGGGGCCGCTGAAAAAATCATCGACCAAATCAAGGGTGAGTTCTTTCTGAGAGACCAGCACACCGATCGTTTCCCATGTCGTAGTGACAAAATAAATCGCGGCCTCACCTTCGGAGCCAACCGTGGCTCGAATCGCCGCGCGATCGAGATTGTCCGGAAGCTCCATGATGAGATGTAACGCTTTCGCGAAATCAGCGCTTTGAAACGTTTGCACGAGCGTATACATCGACTGACGCCGCCGCTGGCGACGAAATTCGCGGATTTGCGCCGCTGCAAAAATGACACCCGCGGTCACGGCGATTGCGTTGATCAGATTCGCGAGCGTGGAGATGTCCATGCCGATCTAACGCGGGTCGGTCACGCGGCCAATGAACAAGCACGCGCCGCTCGGCACGTGCTGGATCGCGTAAAGAAACGGACGATCGACTTTCACTTCGATCGGTTGCTTCGGTTTCTCCAATCTTGCCGACAATTCCATCATCACGACTGCGGTTGCGGCGGCTGCTTCCGTGCCTTTTTCGTCCACGGCAATGAATGTCTTATGAAAAACGTTGGAGATCGCCAGATACTTGTCCGGCTTGCGCGGCGACATCTTGTCGAAATTGGCGCTGCCTTGCGGCACATCGAACGCCGTTTTCATTCCGACCGCCTGGAGCGTTTCACCGAGCGGAATCGTTGGCGGCTCGATCTTAAATTTCGGCAACTCGAGATCGACATCCTGTGGTTCGAGCTTTGCGCATTGCGTCAGCAGGTCGGCACTGAGTTTTGATTCGAGCTTGGCGAGACCGTTGGCTTGGTCCGGCAGCAAGATGACAAATTGCAGTTCGCCGCCGGAATAAGGCAGCGCCACGACCACAAAATCATCGCGCTTGGCGTAACCAAATCGTTTGCGTTGAGCCATCGTGGAAACATTGACTGGCGCGCCACCGGACACGTGAAACGCTTTCGGTTTCGTGACCGCGTCGTTAAATTCCGATTGCCACGGTGCCTTGAAATAAATCGCGTTCGCCAGCACGAGCCGGGTCAATTCCTTGATTCCTCCTTGTGGAATTAAATCGCGAATTCGATCGCGCGTCTGGTCGGCGACCCATTTGTTAATGTGTCCCCGCGCGCCTTCCGGGTCTTTTTTGAAATCGAGCGTCTCGAATGGCGCGCCATAAAACTTTTTCACCAACTCGCGAAATGCGTCGCGAAAATCATAGCCGCTTTGAGCGAACAACCGATTTGCGATCGCGAGGGTGATCGGTTCGCTCGGTCCGCCTTCTTTTTTTGATTGATCGGCGATTTTCGCCGTCTTCTTCGACATCTCTTCCAGCGACCCCTGGAGCGTGGCGAACGATGCATGGATGGCATCGCCATCGCTTGGGAAATGCAACACCCGCGCCATTTCCGCGCGAGTGTCGCCGTCCGCGCCGGCAAACGTCATCGCGAGCGCGCTTTGAATCGAATAAGGCGACAAACAAAGATTTTCATCGCCGCGAGCAAGCTGACGATGAAGATCGACGCCGAGCTGATTGGTCGCGCTCGCGGCGAGGTCGAAATCAGCGGCGCGCAGCGGCGCGACTGCTGAAACCGCGGCGAAGATCGACATCCACTTCTGATTCATAGAGAAAACTGGGCCGGCCGGGACTCGAACCCGGAACCAACGCCTTAAAAGGGCGCTGCTCTACCGATTGAGCTACCGACCCGCTGGAGAGAAGTTTTTAATCCAGTTCACCTCCTGCCGCAAGAATGGAGGGACGGCCTCTGTGCCGTCCGAATAAATGAGACGCGACGGAGCGCGTCCCTTCAAATCACAGGATCGTGAGCAAATCGCGGAGCGAATTTTTGTTTCGATCCAATTGAAAGACCGACAATCCCGCCGCCGCCGCTCCTTTCCAGTCGTGTTCCGGATCGTCGCCGACGTGCAAGACTTCGTTCGGTTCCAGGCGAACCAAATTTAATGCCCGCCGAAAGATTTCCGGATCTGGTTTGTCCGCGCCGAGCTCGCTTGAAAGAAAAACATGTTTGAAAAACTTTGAGACGCCGAGCTGCTCCAGAATCATTCTCAGGCGCCCGTCAAAATTTGAAATGACCGCAAGCTGGAACCGCGGGAATAATTTTTCCAGGACCTCAACAACTTCGGGGTAAAGCTCCCATACGCCGGCCTCGGCAAAATGTTCGTAGGCGATCTCAAAAAAATTGTCCCGATCGAGTTCGTTTAGCGACGGCGCAGCTTCGTTCAACACACGATCGACAAGTTGCCGCCACCAGTCTTTGTCATCGTTTTCGCGCGGGCCAGCGATCGGTTCCCGCCGCAGCATTGCGTTCCAGGCGTTGTTGAACGCGCGATCGAGTTGCCGGGAATCGAGTTTCAATCCGATCTCCTCGCCGACGAGTGCGTAATGGTAGCCGGCGCCGCGCGGCAGCTGAAAGAGTGTCCCGGCCGCATCGAAAAAGATCGCTTTTGTCGGCGTCTCGATTTTGTTTGTTGTAGACATGAACGGGTCAAATCGATGGAAGACGGCTTTCCTTGTCCTTGCAACTTTTGTTGCGGGCGCGGTCACAGGCGCATTTTTCGTGATGGGCTCGGCCAAAGACGAAATGCGACGAAACGGCGATCCGCGGCGCTGGTTTTCGAATACGCCCGATCGCTGGCGGTCGGAAATGAAACTGACGCCCGATCAGGACCAGAAAATCCGGCCGATTTTGCAGCAGATCGACGATGAGCTGACGAATCTGCGCGCAATGGATTTGCGCGAGACGGAGGGAATTCTCTCGCGCGGAGAAGATCGAATCAACGCGATTCTGACACCAGAGCAGCGGCCAAAACTTCATCAAACTTTCGAGCTGCGCCGGCAACGCGTTCGGGAATGGCTCGGCCTTGATGAAAAGTAAGATTAAATGCGAGACAACCGGTTTTCATTTGCAACTTGATGAACGCGGCCGCTTCATTCCGCGATTTCTCTGTTAATCGCCGGGACCTACACGCCGTTTGGGCTCGGGCCGCTTCGCCAATCAAGAGGTTTGATCATGCTCGGAGCCGTCGGGTTGCTGGCAGGCGGACAGAAATGCGCAATCGAGTTTCTGCGCGTCGAGGCTTAGTCCGACCTCGTTCCCGACGAGCGCATAATGTTGACCGACCGTTTCCGTTAGGTAAAACAGGGTACCGGCCGCGTCGAAAAAGATCGCTCTTAATGCTTTTGGTTTATTGTTTGTGGCTATGAATCTTCAGGTCAGGCGGCGTTAGGGTCGCTGGCGAGTTGGTATTTCATGAAACTTTCGCACAAAATTGGGAAACTTTTTTCGCGGGAAGACCAGGCGCGCGGTTTGCGGCGGTTGCAAAGGAGATTGCATCCGCTTCCGGTTGGCCGGCTCTTAGCGCAGGTCGATCAGGCGCGCATGCGTGAGATTCAATCCCGCTACGAAACATCGAAAACAGATTCGGAAAAATACAGAAAGTATCTTTTGGGGTTCGATCGGTGGATGAAAGTGAATGTCCAACGCGTGCAGGACCTGAAGCTCCATCGGCTGGCTCCACTGGATATTCTCGATCTTGGCTGCGGCGGCGGGTTCTTTCTGTTCGTTTGCGAGCAATTTGGACATCACTGCCTCGGAATCGATACGGGTGGAGATCGACTTTTCGATGAGCTAATCGAGCTTTTTCACGTCGAACGAAAAATTTGTACAATTCACGCCTTCGAGCCGTTGCCCGATCTCGGGCGCAGATTCGATTTGATTACCGCGTTCGCCACGGGCTTCAACGCCGATCGGCAAGGCCGTCGTGTCTGGGGTGTCGATGAATGGAACTTCTTTCTGAATGATCTCGCGCGTCATTTGCAGCCGGGCGGAAAGGCGTTTTTCGGAATAAATACCGGGGTTAATAGCCGCCGTTATCCAGATCAGGTTCGCCATCTCTTCATGCGGCGCGGCGCGGTTCTAGAACGAAATCGCGTTTATTTTGCCAGAGGCTTGCAAGAACTCTCTTCACCTGCCAGCGCGTAATGATTTTCCTTTCCAAAATCGCGTGGTGGGGTTCTCGTGGTCTGGTCGTTTAATGAATGTCATCGACGAGAGAACTGTTTTGTCAAAGCGAGTGCAATCCGCGGGCGAAGAATTGGCCAATACGATCAGCCACGGTATTGGATTGGTAGCCGCCCTGATTTCCGCGCCGATTTTGCTCCTGGCAGTGTTCGACCACAGCAGCACGGGCTTTTTTATCGGCACGGTCGTTTTCGCAATTACGATGTCGATCTTATATCTCAGCTCGACTTTCTACCATGCTTGGCCGAGCGCGCGTGGAAAATCTCTTTGGCGTGTAATTGATCATTCCGCGATCTTTTTGTTAATCGCCGGCACATACACACCTTTCGGGCTGGGTCCGATGCGTGGCTCGGGAGGTTTGATCTTGCTCGCAGCCGTCTGGATGCTGGCCGTTTTCGGCGTCGTGATGAAGGCAACGCGCGGCACCGAGAGTTATTCCAAACTGTCGATATCTCTTTATCTCGGAACGGGTTGGCTGGGGCTGCTCGTGATTCGGCCGCTCGCCATGGCAATTCCACTATCGGCCCTGCTTTGGTTGCTTGCCGGTGGCATCGCTTACACGACCGGAGTGTTATTTTTTTTGAACCAACGCCTTCGCTATTCGCATTTTATCTGGCACGTGTTCGTTCTCGGGGGCACGAGTTGTCATTTTGCCGCCGTCATATCCTGCATAGCCTGACACGAAATTGGCTATTTAGGGTGTAGCTTTTTTCGGAGCGCGTTGGACAATCTCGCTCCGACATTCGATTAATTCGCATGCTGCCGGTCGAGCATGACGATCCGATCAACGCCAAAATCCTCGCTATTTCGGAGGACAAGATCGAAGGCTTCGTCCGCGAGCCGTTCGAGGAAATCGCGCGGCGCTCGGGCGTGGAGGTCGATGTTGTGATGGCACGGATCGCCGCCATGCTCCGCGCCGGAACGATCCGCCGTGTCCGGCAAACGCTGCTTGCGACCAATCTCGCTGACGGCGCGCTGGTCGCGTGGAAAGTTCCCGAAGACAAGATCAACAGCGCGTTTGATTGGATGTTTCAACGCGATCCGTTTTCCGGTCACGTGGTCGTGCGTTCGACCGACACCGTGAGCGCCGGTTCGGAATACAAACTTTGGACGACACTAAAAGTGCCGCACGGTTTTTCGCTGCAAAAACATTGCGAATTGCTCACGCAAAAAGTCGGCGCGGAAAAATTCCGGATCATGCCGGCGAAGGGAATTTTCACACTTGGCGTTGGGCATGTCCGTCGAAAAACGATCGAACCGGGAGAGAAAGCGGACGCGCCGGCGAAGATGATTCGGGTGGAGGTTGTCGATCTTGGCGAACACGAGTGGAACGTTTTGCTCGCGTTGAAACGCGAATTCGCGCCGGAGGAAATTCGTCCGAATCTGTGGCAGTCGCGCGCAAAAGAAGCGGAAGTCAGTTCGGATGAATTTTATCGGGTGGCGGAAGATTTAAGCGCGCGCAAAATCATCGGGCGTTTTTCAACATTCCTCGAACACGTCAAACCTTCGCAGACCGGCGTTCGGGTCACGCGTTTCAACGCATTGTTTCATTGGACGGTGCCATCCGGGCGCGAAATCGAAACCGGCGGCGAAGTTGGGCGGCATCGTATTCTCACTCATTGTTACTGGCGCGAAGCCGGTCTGGAATTCAAGAACGTGAACATCATGGCGGTGGCGCACGGCACCGACAAACAACGGCTCCTCGATCACAAGGCCGCGATAGATCGACATCTTCAGTCGTGCGGTATTCCCGTTTCCTACACCAACGTTTTCTGGGGCGGGCGGAGCGAGATCAAACCGTCTGAAATTTCGCCGAAAGTTTACCGGGAATGGATACGCCTGATCGATCTGCAGACGGCGTAATCTGGGCGCCGGAGCTTGCTCTGAACACGCTGACCGAAAAGCTGCGCAACGAGCTGGATCTCAACAGGGCCGAGATCGGTGACGCGGTCACGCTGTTGCTTACGTCTGAAGTCGACGACCAGATGAAAGCGGAGTTCTTGACCGCGCTGCATAAAAAAGGGGAAACGGCCGAAGAAATTGCGGCTTTCGTTCGGGCGCTGATGAAGCGCGCTGTCGATCCGATGATCGCACCCGCCGATATGCCCGGGCCAATGGTGGACGTTTGCGGCACCGGCGGTGACGGCCTCAATTTGTTTAATGTTTCAACCACGGTCGCGTTCGTGGTGGCGGCGGGCGGAGCGGTGGTGGTGAAGCACGGCAATCGCCGCGTGACATCCAGCTGCGGCAGCGCCGATGTTCTCGAACAACTCGGCGTGCCGTTCGATCTCGCGCCCGAACAATTACGCGAATGTCTCAAGTGGCACCGGCTCGGTTTTCTATATGCCCGCCAATACCATCCAGCGTTTCGGGTGCTGGCGGAGATGCGTCAACGTCTTGCCCGGCAAAATGTGCGCACGATTTTTAATGCGCTTGGACCGCTGTTAAATCCTGCGCGACCTTCGCGACAGCTAATCGGCGTTTTTGATCCGCGGTTGACCGGAATTTTCGCCGAAGTTCTGCGGGAGCTTCGACGTGAGCGCGCCTGGGTCGTGCACGGCCTCGGCGATAATGATGCCGGTATCGACGACATTTCCGTGAGCGGCGCAACCACAGTCGCGGAGCTGATCGATGACAAAATCACGTCGGCGGTTCTCGATGTGAGCTGGCTCGGCATTCCGCGTGCGGCTGTAGGCGAATTGCAGGGCGGCGACGCGCGCGAAAATGCTGCCACGATTGACGGTATTCTTTCAGGGAAAATTTCCGGCGCGAAACGCGACATGACCATTGTGAACGCAGCCGGAGGATTTGTGGTTGCGGGACTGGCGCGCGATTTGAAAGAGGGAATTCAATTAGCGCGCGAAGAAATCGACAGTGGTCGGGCGTTGGAGAAATTGCGGGCGTTGCAAAATCATCGCGCGAAAGCGTCGCCGTAAGTCCGATCCAGATTTCGCAGCAGCGCGACCGCGAATTGATGACGGTCGATTTCTCGATCCAACGCCATCGCTAAAGAAATCGCCTGCGTGCGGAGCTCTTCCGAAAAATCTTCTGGTTGGTGATTCACATTTACTCCGATACCAACGATCGCGATGTGCGGCGCGTTTTTTTGAGCGCGCATTTCAACCAGAACGCCGGCGATTTTTTTCCCAGCGACAATAACATCGTTAGGCAATTTGACCGTCGCCGGTAAGGCGAATTCTCTCGAAATCGTGTCGGCAACTGTGCGCGCGGCCCACTCAGCCAGGTGCGGCGAATCCCCAATCTCGATCTTCGGCCGAAGCAAAAACGAGAACCAGAGTCCTTTGCGATCGGCCGATTCCCAAAAATTATTACGTTGGCCGCGTCCGGCTGTCTGGCGTTCCGCAAATACGACCAAACCTTCCAGCGTCGACGGCAAAGTGCGTTCCAAAACGGAATCGTTCGTGGAAGTTGCCTCGTCGACGACCACAATCTCACGGCCAACAATTGCAGGATCGACATCGGCACGGAGTTTGTCGGCACTCAGCGCGTCGAATGCGGTCATGGAGCCAGCGGCGTTAGCTCGAGAGAGAAATTGATCGCGCGGGGCGAGTGTGTGAGCGCGCCGATGGAAATGTAATCGACCCCGGTAGCGGCAATTTGGCGGATGTTTTTTAGAGTGACACCGCCGCTCGCTTCAAATTTCACTTTGTTTTTGCCGAGCGCGATCGCCTCGCGAATTTGTGCCGGCTTCATGTTGTCGAGCAGAATCAGATCGATGCCGCCGATTTCCAAAAACGTGCGGACTTGCTCGAGCGTATCGGCCTCCACTTCGATTTGAACATTCGGTCGTGCCTCGCGGAATTTACGCACTGCTTTGGCAAAAGCGTCCGATCCCCTGCTCGCGGCGAGATGGTTGTCTTTCACAAGCACCATGTCGAAGAGACCGAAGCGATGATTGGCCCCGCCGCCGGCGACCACGGCCGCTTTCTCGAGCGCGCGGAGGCCGGGCGTCGTTTTACGGGTGTCGAGAATTTTCACGTGATCGTTGGCGGCGGCGTCGACAAATTTTCGTGTCAGGGTTGCGATCCCGGACAGTCGCTGCAAAAAATTCAGCGCCACACGCTCTGCTTTCAAAATTGAACGTGCTGATCCTCGAAGCTCGATCACATTGTCACCATCGTTGACCTCGCTGCCATCATTTCGAAGCACCGCGACGTCCAATGCCGAATCGACGCGCCGAAAAACTTCCGCGGCCGTTTCAGTTCCGGCGAGAATCGCTCGCTCACGAGCAATAATTCGCGCCATCGCTGGCTGATTCTTCGAAACAAAAAAATCCGTCGTGATGTCGCCATCGCCGATGTCTTCGCGCAAGGCGATTTCGATTGGATCGACCGTCGCCGGTTTCATGTGGCGGTGGCCAGACTGGGCGCTTGATAGACGCATTTGCCGCGAACGTAAGTTTCGAGATTGGCCTGCGGCCCGCCGCGGTAGATGCAAAGCGCGACCACATCTTCAGCTGCGAGCTTGGACAGACCATTGTGATTTGGATACGGCATGAGCGCGGCAAGATCGACAACGATCAGATCGGCTTGTTTGTCGGCGTCGAGCGTGCCGATGATACTGGCTTTGCCGAGTGCACGCGCGCCGCCGTGGGTGGCGAGAAAAAACGCTTCGCTCGGACGAAGCGGTCGCAAGTTTGGTTCGTAGGCGCTGCGTGCCTTTTGCACTTCAATTGCCGCGCGCATGACCTGCCACATATTTAGCTCCGGTCCACCGGCGACATCGGAACCGAGTCCGACATTGATTCCGGCTTTCAACAGTTGGTCCAACTTCATCAAGCCGCTGCCAAGAAAGAGATTTGAGCTGGGACAATGCGCCACGCTGGATTGCGCGGCCGCGATGGCCGCGATCTCTCGCGGATTAAGATGAATGCAATGACCAAGCATTGTGTGCGCCGTGAGCATTCCACATTTTTCGTACACATGGGTGTAGTCGCGTGCGTTCATGTAAAGATGATGCACCTTTTCCAGTTCCTCGCGATTTTCCGCCAGATGTGTTTGCAGATATGCTTCGAGTCGTGCTGCCAGTTCGGCGGCGCCACGCATCATTTTTTCCGAACAAGTGACCGCGAAACGCGGGCTGAAGGCGTACTCGAGCCGGCCTTCTTCGGCCCGATGCCATTTACGGCAAAGACGTTCACTTTCCAGGAGTGAAATAGAGAGCACCTTTTTCGGTTGAAGCTGGCCGTAGGAGCCGAGGTCCATCATCATTTTCCCGAGAATTGCGCGAATGCCGCTTTGTTTGGCGGCCTCGAACCCAACCTCGCAACTGTCCTCATAAATTGCCGCGTAAGCCATCACCGTGGTCGTGCCATTGCGCACCAGCTCGTGAAAAAACCGCGGCGCTTCCGCTCGCGCTTTCGGCCCGGTAAACTCGCGCTCCACCGGGAAGATATGTTCCCGCAGCCAAGGCAGGAGTTCGCTTTCGCAGCGGGCGACAACCGAATATTGCGGCAAATGCGTGTGGCAATCGATCAGTCCGGGGAAAATTGCCGTTCCTCTTCGGTCGATCCAAACCATTGAATTGGGTCGGAGCCGGCGCAGATCATCGTAATCGCCGATTTCCGAAATCCGCCCGTTGTCGATAATCACGGCGCCGTTGGGGCGACCGCGCAAAGTGCCGAACTCTGGCGCGTCGATGAGGAAGCCGCGGAGGCCGAACGGGCTAGTGTCGCTCTGCATAAACCGCCGCCGCTATCAAACCATTTTGGCTGGGCGCCGCAACACCGCAATTCAGAGCACTTTCTGCGCAAAAAAAAAGATTCGGGCAGCGCACGCCAAGGAGAAACAGCAAATACTAGAAACGTGCAACCACCCGAATCGCCTTAACCTGTTAAATTGGACAGCGGACAGAGGCTGGCGTTCGAATTATTTACGATTTTTTCGGACTGAGCAAGGCCAACTACTCCAGGCACTTACAACTTCATCTCCTCCTGGGCCGAACCGCCGACCCGCGCAGCCTCATCCTTTACCTCTTGCAAAAGCGATTTGAACTCGCATTTCTCCAGTTGGGCGATCAGCGTCGGATAATCCGGCTTGATCCGAAGGTCGTCGATCGCGACCGGGAGCTCCATGTGGCAATCGAGCTCCACCATTTTTCGGTTCTGCAGAATTTGGTCGCGAGCGGCGGTGAGCTTTTCCCGGTTACGCATGCTTTTCACCTTGTCGATGTTCGCAAGCAGCTCTTCCAAGCCGCCGAATTCGCGGACCAGTCCGGCCGCCGTTTTCCGTCCGATCCCGGCGCCCGGAATATTGTCGACGGAATCTCCCGAAATCGCCAGCACGTCGCCGATCAGTTTTGGCGGCACCTCCCATTTCGCAGTCGCTTGGGTTTCGCCGAGTAACGCGAACCCATCTTTCGGCGAAGCGAGATCGGCCTTGGCCGTGGTGTAGACTTTTACGCACGGACCGATCAACTGATACAAATCTTTGTCGTTGGTCGCGAGAACGACTTCCATTCCTTTCCGCTTGCAGGCCGCTATCGCATAACAGCCCATCAAGTCGTCGGCCTCGGTATTTGGCAGCGAAATATTTTTAAATCCGAGCAGCGGTGTCAATTTTTGGATGAACTCCAATTGCGGCACCATCGGTAGCGGCATTTCTTTGCGGGTTTCTTTGTAGGCCGGTTGCAATTTCACTCGCCGCTCTGGCATGCCTTCGTCCCAAAACACTGCTCCCAGCTCCGGCTGCAGGTGTTTGATCATCAGGCGCAGCGTTTTTGTAAAACCGAAAATCGCATTCGTCGGTTCGCCGCGCGAATTGGACAGGTTCGGAATCGCGAAAAACGACCGGTAAACGTAGTAATGCCCATCTATCAAGAGCAGCTTCATGTCAGTAGAGAGGATTCACTCGATTCCAGGGATTTCAAAACCCAGGCCGACATTCGTTTTAGCAAAACCTCTGTTCATCCTGTTCTTCCTGTCCAATGATGAGGAAATGCCGGAGCAGTGGATCATTCGAGTCGAGGGAAAAGAATACGGTCCAGCCGATCTCGCGACGTTGCGCGAATGGAAAGCCGATGGTCGCGTCCTGCCCACAAATCCAGCCCGCATGGTAGATGTCGATCTTTGGAAAACCGCCGGCGACATTCCCGGTTTGTTTCAAGTCGCGCGTCCGCCCGTGCAAACAACTGTGGAGGCAAAGGCCAGGCCGGCTCGGACCGTGTCGCGCGCAGAAACCTCCGACCGCATCGCGGCCGACACGGCCGCCCCTACATCCTTGGAACCGCCGAGTCGAAACATTTTGGTCGAGACATTTCGAATTTATTTTCGCGGTTTCTTCCAATTCCTTTGCCTCGCGTTGCTCAGCATCGTCCCGATTCTTTGCGCCGAGTTCGCCAGCCGCTTCATCGACACCGCGCCCGGCGTGAACGTCGACCTGCGAACGCTGGTCGCGGTGGCTTTCGGATTGTGCATGCTCGTGCTCCGAATTGTTCTGATCCCGGTTTATATCGCCGGCATCCAGATTCTCACCGCCGAACTTGCGACCGGACATCGCATCGGTTTTCTGAGCGTCCTCAATGGGGCGGCTAAATATTGGCCGCGCGTCGCCGGTCTTGGCCTGTTTGTCTACGGCGTTTTCTTTTTGTTGACCCTGTTCGCTCTCGGAATCGCCGTCATGGTTGTCACTTCAGCGACGCTCTTTTCCATCGTGCTCGCGCTCGGTCTGCTCGCGTTTCAAGTTTGGTTGTTCGGCCGATTTTTCATCAACGTTCTTTTCTGGCAACAATTCACCGTGCTCGAAAACGCGACCGCTACCGATGCCTTACGCGAAAGCAAAAATCTGGCGCGGAGCGGCCGCGATCTTCCCTGGTATCAACGGCCGCTCTGGCGCGGCGCGCTCATCGTTTCGATTTGGTTCGCCTTTGTAATAGCAGTCACCATCATTCCGGTGTGGCCGATGTTGCGCGACTATTTGGCCGAATTGATGCGCACCCAGGATCCCCAGGCGCTTCTCCAAAAAATGAACGCCAGTTTGAAGGCGCACGGATTCGATTATCCGGCTTTGGCGCTGAACATTCTGCAGCGAATTCTTCAACCGCTCCTCGGCATCGCCTTTGTCGTCCTCTACCTCGACAGCAAAGCCGACACCGAAATGTGACGCTCAATGCGAAACATTCGATTTGTCCTCACGCGCAGCGCAAGTGGAGTGGCGGGGTTGGCTGCAGCGATTGGTTAGGCCAACGTGGTCCTATGGCGTGCGAACAATAGGCGTGACCTGGGTTGCGACGAGCCGCCAGCGACCACGTTGCCGGACGAAGACTCGGGTGTGGCGGAACTGCCCGACGTTCTGCGGATCACTTAGGCTCGCTCGCCTGACCCGTGCCGTCACCACTGCCGCCTCTCCATAAACCCGCACGCGTATATCATCACTCACGTACGAGGCGTAGCGATGCTCGCTGGCCTTCCACTCCGCGAGCGCCCGCGCTCGGTCCTTAATTATGCCGCGGTAGTCGGTGAGCACATAATCGTCGGCCCAGATGCGGTCGAACGTCGCTACGTCACTCGTCTGATGTGCGCGGTCGATTTCCCTCATGAGGGCGACAAGTTCGCGTTCGGCCATAGGCTGCCCGGCGCCAGCGTGCGATTGTACGGCTGAGGCGGCCGCGCCCGCCAACATGATCGTCAGGATATTGTAGACCTTCATCTGGAGTACCGACCGTCTAACGAGAAAGAGCTGAGCCACCCAGCACTTTGAAAATTCGGTTACGCATCGACCAAGAGCTTACAACAAAGTGCTGGGTTTGCTGCATCGCCTGGTTAGATGTAGTGGCGAACTTCATGACGAGCGTTTGCGCCAGAAAAACTTGAGCCAATTCGGTTGCAAACTCTCAAGCCGTCGAATCCATGCCTCTTTCTCTGGGCGCAGTTGAATGTCAGTGGCAGATTGCGTCGCTAACTCCAGTTTCGCCGTGATCTCACGCTCGATATCTCTAAGCGTGTTCGCCTCGCGCTCCATCCCAAGGTACTCGAACTGATCGGCGCAGAGCCGGACAACTGAATCCACTCGTGGAACCTTCTGAAGGTCATATGATGTCGAGCAAAGCCGCTCTGACATAAGCCGAACGTCTATCATCGCCTGGTGAAGAAACGCGCGGTATTCGAAAGCGCGTCCCATCATATAGTTTGTTCGAAGGCCGATAAAGAAACCAGCGACTATCCCAACGAGAGCCCAGAAGGCATTTTGCATAAGCGGGGAACGAACTACATCTAACGAGACAAAGCTCAGCTACCGCTGGCGGCACCGAGCTTTCGCAACATCGACAGCTGTTTCATAAAATCAAATCTGCGCATCGCGACGGACAGCAGTTAGCTGCATCGCCTGGTTAGGTCGGATTGAGCTAAATGTGGCGACCACTATTACGTCGCAATCCGATTCTTACCCTAAAGCCGCCAGCCAAAGCAATGCAGACGTTCCTCTTGCTCCTCGCTATGCCAGAACCATCTCCGCGCGCGATCATAATTGCGGGCGCGATCAGTCTGGGCTTGCTGGCGATTTTTCTCCGTCACAAACTCGGCTGATCGCCCGAAGAATCGCGGATTGCACGTTGTGTTGGCGTGAGAGATAAGAACGTCGCGCTTTATGACAACGGTGAAGACCTGGCCAGGAAAACCATATCCGCTCGGCGCAACCTGGCTCGGCAACGGCGTTAATTTTGCGATTTTTTCCGAACACGCGACTGGGATCGAACTTTGCCTGTTCGACAACATCGACGCGCCGCATGAGAACGCTCGCGTTCCATTGCGCGAGCAAACCGGGCAAGTCTGGCACCTGTTTTTACCCGAAGTGCGGCCGGGACAACTTTACGGTTACCGCGTCGCCGGACCGTACGAGCCGAACCGCGGCCTGCGTTTCAACGATTCCAAGTTGTTGCTCGACCCGTACGCAAAATCGATCGCCGGCCAAATCAATTGGTCGGACGAAATGTTCGGCTACGTGGTGGGTGACAAAGAGGAGGACCTCGCCCGCGATTTTCGCGACAATGCTTGGGCGATGCCGAAGTCGGTCGTAATCGACGCGGCGTTTAATTGGGGCGAGAACAAACCGCCGGAGACGCCGCTTTCGGAAACGGTGATTTATGAAGTGCACGTCAAAGGATTCACGAAATTGTGGCAAGATGTGCCGGAACAATTGCGCGGCACTTACGCCGGAGTCGCGAACGAGCAAGCGATTCGTTATCTAAAGAATCTCGGCGCGACTGCGGTCGAGCTATTGCCGGTGCACACGCATCTGGACGACAAAGCGCTGGTTGATCGCGGCCTGAGCAATTACTGGGGCTACAACACGATCGGTTTTTTCGCGCCGCACGCGGCCTATTCGAGCAATCACGAGCCGGGCGCGGAAGTGACCGAATTCAAAGGAATGGTGCGTAATCTCCACGCCGCCGGGATCGAGGTGATTCTCGATGTTGTTTACAATCATACCGGCGAAGGAAGTCATCTTGGACCGACGGTGTGCTTTCGCGGGGTCGACAATCCGGCGTATTACCGACTGCTCGCGGACAATCCGCGACTCTATTTAGATTACACCGGAACCGGCAACACGATCGACACGCTTAGCCCCGGAACGTTGCGAATGGTGATGGACAGTTTGCGCTATTGGGTGACGGAAATGCGCGTGGACGGTTTCCGGTTCGATCTGGCGCCGGCGCTCGCGCGCGACGGCACCGGCTTCAACAAATTCCACGCCTTCTTCAAGATTATCCAACAGGACCCAGTGCTTTCGCAGGTGAAATTAATCGCCGAGCCTTGGGACGTTGGCGACGGCGGTTATCAAGTCGGCAATTTTCCGGTGCCCTTTTCGGAGTGGAACGGAAAATTTCGCGATGCGATGCGCAGTTTTTGGCGCGGCGATGAAGGGTTGGTCGGCGAAGTGGCGTATCGATTGACTGGCAGCCCCGATCTTTACCAGCATGACGGCCGCCGGCCGTATGCGAGCGTGAACTTCATCACCTCGCACGATGGATTCACCCTCAACGATCTCGTCAGTTACAACGACAAGCACAACGATGCCAACGGCGACGAGAACCGCGATGGCGATAGCCACAATCGGTCCTGGAACTGCGGGGTCGAAGGACCGACCGACGATCCGGCCATCGACAACTTGCGCCGGCGGCAGCAGCGCAATTTTTTGACGATGCTTTTTTTGTCGCAAGGCGTGCCGATGCTTTATGGGGGCGACGAATTCGGCCGCACCCAAAACGGGAACAACAACGCCTATTGTCAGGACAATGAAATCAGCTGGCTGAATTGGCAACGGAACGAAAAACAGAATCGGTTGTTCGAGTTCACCCGGAAATTAATTCAGTTCCGGCACGACCACGCGGTCTTTCGCCGACCGAAATTTTTTCAGGGCCGGCGTGTTCGCGGCGGCGAGATCAAAGACGTGATGTGGTTCAATCCCGGCGGTAATGAAATGAGCGATGAAGAATGGAACTCGCCGTTCGTGCGCTGTCTCGGAATGGTCATTGGCGGCGACGCGGTTGATCTGGTGGATGCGCACGGTGAGCCGGTGCGCGACGATACTTTCCTGCTCCTGATCAATGCGCATCACGAGCCAATCCCATTCGTGCTTCCGGGCGAGGAACATCTCGAGTGGGAACAGATTCTCGACACGATGAACGAGGATGGTTTCCTAAAGGAATCCAAAAAATTTCCCTCGGGCGACGATGTCGATCTTGGCGGACGGGCCGCGTGCTTATTCAAGCTCAGCCGGGGCGAGCAACCGCGCGCGCGGCAGGAATCCTGGAAAAAGCGCGCCGTTGCCCCTCCCAAAGCTGTCAGTGCGGAGGAAGAACGGGGCCTGGGCAAAAAATAGGGCGCAAATTTCAATCAACGCAAGATTGCAACGCGGCGCGATTCTATTTATAGAGAATTCATGAGCGCTTCTTCGTTGTGCCGGGAAGACGCTTATCCAGTTTGCTTATGATACCGGCTTCACTCGTCATCGTAGCAGATCGCGGCAGCTTGAAAGCCTATCAGGTCAACGAGACGCCGACTCGCGGGCCGAGTTTGAAATTGGTCCAGGCCTTCGATATCACGGACGCGCACGGCAAACTCATCGACAAGGTAACCGACCTGGCCGGACGATTTCCTGTCACCGAAAGCGCGGGCGCGCATCGCGGAGCCGCTTCCATCGCCGAGAGTAAGCTTGAAACCGAGACCGATCGCCGCATTAACAAAGAGCTGGCCGATCAGATCGCCAAAATCGTCAACGACAGCGGCAGGGACGGCTGGGCGTTCGGCGCGGCGTCCGGGATTCATTCGGCGATTGTCGATCTTTTGCCCGACCGCGTTCGCAATCGCATCGTCGAACACGTCAAATCCGATCTCGTCAAAGTGGAACCGGCGAAATTACCGAATCATTTTCGTTCCCTTCGTCCGATTTAAGCTCGATATTTAATCATGCAATTGCCCGTCAACATCACCTACCGCGGCCTGGATAAATCAGATAAGATCGACAACCTCGTAATGACTTACGCCGCGCGGCTCGACAAATTTTGCGACCACATCAATCGCTGCGACGTCGCGATCGAGCAACCGAACCACACTCATCACAAAGGTAATCCCTATCGCTGCCGCATTGATGTGACGGTGAGGCCGCGGCACGAGCTGGTGAGCGACGAGAAGCAAATGGACAACGGCTCGCACGAGCCGCTCAACAAAGTCATCCATGACGCGTTCAAAACGATGGAGCGCCAGTTGCGCCATCTCGTCGAAAAGCAAAGACGCGAGTGAGTCGCTTCACTAACACCGGTCTTTAGACCGGTGGCCACGCGCGCAAGATCGACATCAGCCGTTTCAACGGCTTACTATCGCGTCGTGTCCCTCTATTCGTACTCGCGCTGTTGGAAGTCCGTGATCCCGAGGACGCGATCACGAACACGCGAGGCGCGTGCGCTGCCCAGAAAAATGGAATCAGGCTGGTGCGCCGCCAAGAGCACCGGGGAGAGGCGGGGCCTCGGGGCCGACGACGACCTGGCGTGGCGGTTTTTCAGGTGGCATTTTTTCGCCCGACGTCGGCGTGACTCTTGGCGGATTGATCAACTCGCCGTGCTCGATCAGTTCTTTGATCTGAGAGCCGTCGAGCGTTTCGTATTCCAGCAGCGATTTGGCGATGGCGTCGAGGTGGTCGCGATTGGCGATGAGAGCCTGTTTCGCGGTCTGATACGCGTCATCGAGTAAACGCCGCACTTCGTGGTCGATCTCTTCGGCGGTGGCTTCGCTGTAATCACGGTTGCGAGTGAGTTCGCGGCCGAGGAAAACGTAATCTTCGTGCTCGCCGTACTCGACCATGCCGAGTTTCTCGCTCATGCCCCATTCGCAAACCATCTTGCGCGCCATGGCGGTGGCCATCTTGATGTCGCCGGCTGCGCCGGTGGTGACGTCGCCAAAAACAATTTCTTCCGCAACGCGGCCGCCCATTTTCACGGCCAGGCTGGCGAGCAGTTCGTTTTTGCGATTGGTATATTTATCTTCCTCCGGCAACCACATGGTCGATCCAAGCGATGGGCCGCGCGGAATGATGGTGACTTTGTGGAGCGGCTCAGTGTGCGGAAGCAGCTCGAGCAACAAGGCGTGACCGGCTTCGTGATAAGCGGTGTTTTGTTTTTCTTTTTCGCTGAGCGCGAGACTGCGACGCTCCTTGCCCCAGCGGACTTTGTCGCGCGCTTCTTCGAGTTCAGAGAGCGTGATTCCCTTTAATCCGCGGCGCGCGGCCAGCAGCGCCGCTTCGTTGATGACGTTGGCCAGCTCGGCGCCGGAATAACCGGGCGTGCCGCGTGCGACCACGGCAAGATCGACACCTTCCGCGAGTTTCACTTTCTTGGAGTGGACCCGCAAAATTTCTTCGCGGCCTTTCACGTCAGGAAGATTGACGGTGATTTGGCGATCGAAACGCCCGGGGCGCAGCAACGCGGGATCGAGAACATCGGGCCGGTTGGTCGCGGCGATGATGATGACGCCTTCTTGGGTGTCGAAGCCGTCCATCTCGACGAGCAAGGCATTGAGCGTTTGCTCGCGCTCGTCGTGACCGCCGCCGACACCGTGACCGCGATGACGGCCGACCGCGTCAATTTCGTCGATGAAAATGATGCAAGGCGCGGATTTCTTGCCTTGCTCGAACATGTCGCGCACCCGGCTCGCGCCGACGCCGACAAACATCTCTACGAAATCGGAACCGCTGATGGAAAAGAACGGAACGTCGGCTTCACCGGCGATCGCGCGGGCGAGCAAAGTTTTGCCGGTGCCCGGGGGTCCAACTAGGAGAACGCCTTTTGGAATGCGGCCGCCGAGTTTCTGAAACTTTTTCGGGTCACGCAGAAACTCAACCAGTTCCTGCACTTCGTCCTTGGCTTCTTCGACGCCGGCGACGTCCTTGAACGTGATCTTGTTCTTGTCACGAGCCAGCATGCGCGCTTTCGATTTACCGAAATTGAGCGCGCCTTTGCCAGCCATCCGGATTTGCTGACGGAAAAGAAAATAGAGAAGCGCGAGCAGGAACAGAACCGGACCGAAGCTCAACAAGGCCTGGCCGAAAGGATGCGATTCGGAACGAATAGCCGGTTGAATTCCGGAGGCGGCAAGCTTGTCCTGCAAATTGCTAGTGAAATTGAGATAAACGACGGTGCGAAACGGCACTTGCATGTTCTGCTCGCCGCCTGTGCCCTGCTTCACATATTTGCCGCGCAACTGTTGGGTGGGCTGGCCTTCCTCCACGTACAAAGTGAGCGGCGAATTTTTGTCGTTCACGATTTGCTTGTTCTCAAGCAGTTCGAGGAAGCGATTGTAGGGCACGTCTTCGAGCTGCGGATAGTTCCCGCGCCAGAACAGCATCGCGAGGGCGAAAAAGCCGAAGGCGACCGCGATCAGGATGACGCCGCGCCAGTTAAAACTAGGCTCGTTGCCGCGAGGCTTGTTCTCGCGTTGAGGGTTACGATCGGATTGTGGCATAAGGGGTGCGATTACTCGCGAAGACAGAGGCTACCATGAACATTTGGCATTGCAAAAAGCAGGGTGCGGGCCGCATGGGCACTAGCGAGCCGGACGGGCATTATTTAGAAAGGGACGAGTGACAAGTGACCGGTGACGGGATACTAGGCAAGCTCGACAACGTAAGGCTCGCTGGGCTGGCCACGTTGCAGGTGCGTTGCTTAGTGACGCAATTTCTGTAAAATTTCTTTTTCAAATCGAGAAATGACTCAACTGGTTTCAACGGTCGCGGAAAAACTGGACCGCGCGGTGCAAAAAGTGACGCCGTTCGCGTATCGCGTGCGGCGCCAGGGCCGCCGCCTGATGCGGCGCGCGTTGCGCAAGCCCCGCAGCGTTTCGGAAGGTCCGAATTTGTTGCCGGTGCTCATCCAGGTGCTGGCGAGTTTTTCCAAAGCTGACGGCGTCCTGTTGGAAGAAGAAATCGACTCCAGTCTTGGATTTTTGCGGTACGATTATCCGGAAGCCGTTTACTCCGAGCTCCGCCAACTTTTCCGGCAAGCGCTTTACGAGCAGCAAGATCTGAACGCGATGGCGCAAAAGCTGAGCACGCAATTGACGACCGAGCGCAAGATCATGCTCGGCGTCCAACTTTACGATCTCATTTCGCAGGCCGGACTGAAACAGGAACAGGTGGTCGCGTTCTATTCGTTCATGTCGCAGCTCGGCATGGCGGCGCAGGCGATCGACATCGTTTACCAATTGAATGCGTCCGAAGATGCCGACCCATCGATTTATCAGCGCGGCGCGTCGCCGTTGGAATCGCTCTCGTTTGCCAGCAACGGCAAAGCGGACGTGCGGATGAAAAATCTGGCGGAGAGCGATCGTTTGATGGCGTTTCGCTATCACGATCTGATCCTCCTTAAGAATTACAGCAGCCAAAATGTTTCCGTGCGCGGCCGGCCCTTGGTGCGCGGCGGATTCTGCCGAATTTATCCGGGGCAGCGAATTTTGGTGGGCGACCACGTGCTGACCTATCAGGAGCTGGCCCAGTATTTCAACGCCAAGAAAAACGTTTCCGTTCCGCAAATTTTCATTCGGGTCAATAAAGACGCGGACGAAGTCGACCTCGAGCGGGCGCGGACGCGCGAAAGTGCGCTTGAGATCGCGTTCGGGTTGAAAGTGCGAGTAAAAGCGCTGCGGGATGTGGATGCGGTGCTCAACGGCGTGAACCTCAAATCCGGCGCGCAAGTGGAAGCTGCCCTCGACGACAAAATTCTTTTCCGCAACGACAGCGAAATGGATTTAAGCGATCTGCGCCGGCGGGCTCGCGCGTTCGGTGGCCGGTTTCAACTCAAGGCCTCGAAATCGGAATATCTGGTTTCAAACGATCCGAGCCGATTGCAACCGGACGACATTCTGCTTTCGCCGGGAACCAGTGGCGACGTCTTGCTGAAAATTTTCTGCGATTACGACCAACGCGTCGGCCAATTGGAAGTGATCGAAGCCGACCGTCCGATTCTGGTCGGCGACGTGGCGGTAAGATCGACATATCCCCTGAAGGATTGCGACACGATCCGGATCGACATCGGACAATTTCTGCGCTGCAATTTTTCCGAGCGCATCATCGAGGAAGAACGCAACATCATTCGCATCCTCGAGGTGAGCGAGGTGACGCACCGTTTCAGGGGCGGCGACCCCGGTCTGGAAGGAATTTCATTTGCGCTGACGCGTGGGGAGCTGGTGTGTGTGATGGGCGCGAGCGGTTGCGGCAAAAGCACGTTGCTCAGAGTGCTCGCCGGACAGCTGCAGCCGACGAGCGGGCAGATTTTTTTGAATGGGCGCTCGCTTTATCCAAACCTGGACGATCTCAAAAAATACATCAGTTACATTCCGCAAGAAGACGCGTTCGACGAGCATTTGACGATCGGCGAGAATTTGCACTTCGCAGCGGCGATTCGTTCGCCCCATCTTTCGCGGCGCGATCGAACGCGCCGACTGGAAGCGAAACTGGTCGAGCTCGGGTTGGGCGAACGCCGCGACGCGGTTGTCGGCGCCGCGATCAAAAAGACGTTGAGCGGCGGCGAGCGCAAGCGGCTCAACATTGGCCTCGATATGATCGGGATGTCGGACGTTTATCTTTTCGACGAGCCAACGTCGGGTCTGTCATCCAAAGATTCCGAACACGTCCTCGAGATCATTCGTTCGATGGCGCACAACAAAATCATTATCGCGACGATCCATCAGCCGAGCTCGAAGCTGTTCCAATTGTTTCACAAGGCGATCCTGCTCGACAAAGGTGGGCGGCTTGTCTTTTTCGGGACGCCGAGCGAAATGCTTCGCTATTTTGCCGAGGCCGAGCACCAACATCAGTTTGGCGCGGATCTGGGTGCGTGTCCGTCGTGCGGGACAACGCGACCGGAATTTATCTTCGACGTGCTGGAAACGCCGCTGCGCGATTTGAGCGGCGACATTATTTACGAGGAGAATAGTCGCGGCCAGTTGGTGGCGGCGCGGCGTTATTCGCCGGAATTCTGGCGCGACAAGTACGAAGCGTTTCGCCTGATTCAGGATGTCAAACAAGTTTCGTTGCGTCGCGAACAAGCGCCGCTGCCGCCATCGGCGCCGGTGCAAAAGCGAAAACGCGGGCCGATTCGCTGGCACGACGAGTGGACGCAATTCCGCGCGCTTCTACGGCGCTCGTTTATCAGCAAGTTGCGCAACCGCGCGAACATTTGGATCACTACCTGCGCCGCGCCGGTGCTGGCGCTTTTGATCGGCACGCTCCTGCGTTATTCGGAAAGCGGGAAATACGATTTCGCGTCGGCCTTCCACATTCCGACGTATCTTTTTCTTGGATTGCTGGTGGCGATGTTTCTTTCGCTGACCAACAGCGCCGACGACATCATCCGTGATCGGCCAACGCTCCAGCGTGAGCGCAATCTCGATGTCCGATTGCCATATTACATCTTCGCGAAGATGTCTTCGTTATCAGTCTTCGCGCTGATCCAATGCGTGCTCTTCGTCTTGATCGGCAATTACGTGCTCGAGATTCGCGGCATGTTCTGGGTGCACCTGGCCCTGATGTTCATGACGGCGGTCGGCAGTCTTGCCCTCGGCCTTCTCGTTTCGTCGCTCGTTTCCGACGCCAAGACTGCGGCCAACATCGTGCCGCTGGTTTTGATTCCGCAGATTCTGATGAGCGGCGCGCTGATTAAATACGAAGACATGAACCGCAACCTCAGCCTGGTTTATTCGCTGACCCGCTGGTTTCAGGAACATCCGACGAAAGACCGCGGCAAAAAAATGGATAGCAAATTACAGGTGCCGTTCGTCTGCCAGTTTATTCCGATGCGCTGGTCCTACGAAGAGTTGGTTGTGGCGCAATCGAAACTTAATCCGCTGACTTCCCGACAGGAGCGCGCCCAGCGCGGGATCGATGCGATCGTGGCAGGACGCCGGCAGGATCCGGCGGAAGGGAAGTGGCTCGACGAATTGAAAGAAGTCCTGGCCGTTCTGTCCGGCCTTGAAGCGAAATCAGCGGACGAACTAGATCATTATCTCAAACAGGTCGACCAGGTGCTTGATCGAAAGCGAACTTTCGACCCGGCGGTGTTCAAAGAAGCGAAAGGCGCCGTTACCGCCGAGCAGGTTTATGTGAACCAGAAAGTTTCCGATCTGATTTCAAATGCGGAGATGGAGCAAAGCGATTATCGCCGCGGCAGCCGGCCCAACGTTTTCTTCGGCGCGGAAAAACGCTACCTCGGAGTTAGGATGAGCGTTTTCGTTTTCAACACGATTGTGCTGATTGGATCCACATTCGGTCTGCTCGGTTTGCTCTATTGGATCCTGCGCCGGCAGCTCGAAGTGCGACGAACCCACCACTGAAGTTGCAGGGCAGGCACTCCCGCGTGCCGATCTTTAGTTTGGCAACCGATGCGGTTGCCCTACAATTCGAAACAGCCATGCCTAAGATTAACAACACACGACTCATCGTCGCGCCCAGCGACGTCGATGCGGACATGCTTTACGCGACGAAGTTTTGGGCCGGCGATCCTTTCATCTTTCTCGAGCAAAACGGAAAGCGCACAATCGTTTTGAGCGATCTCGAAATGGATCGTGGCCGCCGGACAGCGAAGGTGGACGAGTTTGTTTCGTTCAACCAACTCGAGCGAGAAGTGCAGGGCAAAGCGAAACAAGCGCCGCCTTATGAAAAAGTGCTGGCGCATTTTCTCCGTAAACGCGGAGTAAAAAGGGCGCTGGTGCCGGCAAATTTTCCGCTTGGCTTTGCCCGGGAACTCGCCAAGGACGATGTCGATCTTGCAACGACCAATGGACTTTTCTGGCCGGAGCGCGAAGCCAAGACGGATGATGAGCTGAAGCTAATTGGCCGAGCGCTCCGCATCACCGAAACCGGTTTGGCGCGCGCGATGGAAGTTTTAAAGGCGTCGAAACCGGCCGGAAAGAAATTGCGCTGGTCGGGTAAAACGCTGACGTCCGAAATGCTGCGCGCGGAAATCGATTCGGCCATGTTGCGCTCCGGCGGTACGCCCACGAACACGATCGTCGCCGGAGGCGATCAAGCTTGCGATCCGCACGAGCGCGGGTTCGGTCCGCTCTACTCTAATTCTTTGATCATCCTCGATATTTTCCCGCGCGACGCGAAGACCGGTTATTGGGGCGATTTGACGCGCACCGTCGTGCGCGGACGCGCTAGGGACGCGCAACGCAAGCTCTGGGAGACCGTGAAGGAAGGGCAGGAGCTCGCGCTCCGGAAAATCAAAGCCGGGATCGACGGAATGAAAATTCACAAGGCGATCCAGCAGCTTTTCAAAAAGCGCGGCTATCCGACGGAAGTTCGCAAAGGGAAGAACGTTGGGTTTTTCCACGGCACCGGTCACGGGCTTGGCTTGGAGATCCACGAACATCCGCGGTTGCAAAAGGTAACCCTGAAAGATCGACAAGTGCTGACAGTCGAACCAGGACTCTATTATCCCGGGCTCGGCGGCGTCCGGCACGAAGACGTGGTCGTCGTGACCAAGACCGGCTGCAAAATTCTCTCGCGCTTTCCGAAGCAGCTGGAAATCTGAACGCGCAACGCAGTTGAGCGTCTAAAGTAACCAATTAGATTACCACAGGCATGTTCTACCCAATCGGCTTCGGCGGTCAGCACTGGTTTCTCTACCTGATTGTTCCGGCAATTCTGGGAATCTGGGCGCAGATTCGGGTGACCGGGGCGTTCAATCGCTGGGGAAAAGTCCGGGCCAGCTCGAACATTACCGGGGCCGAATGCGCGCGCGAGATTTTGCAGGCCGCGCAAATCCACGATGTCGATGTTGTCGAAACAAACGATTTCCTCGGCGACCACTACGATCCGACAAAGAAGAAGCTTTGTCTCTCGAGTAATGTTTACAACACGCCATCGGTCGCAGCTCTTGGGATCGCGGCCCACGAGACCGGCCACGCTATTCAGCACGCGAAAGCGTACGCGCCGTTGAAAGCGCGAATGGCGATCGTGCCGGTGACAATGGTTGCTTCGCAGATGCTGCCATTCATTATCATCGGCGGTTTTTGGTTCCGCATCGCCGGCCTGATCACGCTCGGGATTTATTGTTATCTCATCCTCGCCATCTTCCAATTGATCACGCTGCCGGTGGAATTCGATGCTTCGCGGCGCGCGAAAATTATTCTGCAACAAATGCACATCGTGCAGCCCGGCGAAGAAGTCGCCGGGGTAAACAACGTGCTCAACGCTGCCGCGCTGACCTACGTCGCCGCCTTCATCGCTGCGCTGGGCAACTTGCTTTGGCTGATGTCGATGCGCGACCGGCGCGATTGACCGCGCGGCTTGAAGAGGATGAATCCCGCGATCGCGTTACCGCCTGCTCGACGCCTGACCGATTTGTTGTCGTCCGGGTCGAATGCCGGTGCTAAGTCTAAAAGGAACGCGATGGACGAGCCTCGGACCGACGAAGACCAGCAATTAGTGGCGCGCACGCAAGAAGGCGACGCGAGCGCGTTCGATCAGCTGGTGGTGAAATACACCCCGCGTCTTTACGGGCTGGTCTACAACATGACGTCGAACCACGAGGACACCAACGACCTATTGCAAGACATTTTTGCCAAAGCCTACAAGGCGATCCGTGGGTTTCGCGGGAAATCGTCGTTCTACACCTGGATCCATTCGATTGCGGTGAACATGACGCTGAATTTCCTCAAAAAACGCGGCCGCCGTTTCCAACTTAGCCTGGACGATGTCGATGCCAGCATTCAAAACGACAAGGAATTCCTCGAGGCTACCGCCTCCAGCAGTCCGGTGCGGCAAGCCGACCTGTCCGAGCTCCAAAAAAGGTTGAACGAGGCGATGATGAAATTGTCTGATGAACACAGAGCAGTGGTCACGATGTTCCATATTCAGGGGATGCCCCACGCAGAGATCAGTAAAATCTTGCGTGTTTCAGAAGGCACAGTACGATCCAGGCTTTTCTACGCCAACCGGCAACTGCAAAATTATCTAGACGAGTTTCGAAAAAATCCAGTCACCTGATCAACGCCCCATGGACGAATTTAACGACAACGAAATAACGAAGCTGCTTCGGTTGAAACGTTACGAACAGCCGCCCCCCCGGTACTTCGAAAATTTCCTCCACGAATTCCATCGCCGCCAGCGCGACGAACTGTTGCGGCAACCGCTTTGGCGCATTTGCGTCGATCGGGCGCGCGATTTCGCATTCTCCTTCAACCTCTCAACCCTCACTTCTTATCCAGCCGCGGTCACCGCGGTGCTCGTTTGCGCAGCGGTTATTTCACTCAAGATTTATCAGACGCCAGCGCCGGCGACGGTCGCGGCGAAGGATCGACCCGTCTTGGTCGTGCCCGCCACCGCTGAACCGGAATGGACTCTGGCATCGCCGGTCGCGACAAGGGTCTTTAACACGCGGTCGCTGCGCAATATTACGGAAAGCGCCCAAACTCACCGGAGCGGCACGCCACGCTACGTGCTCGACAGCGTGCCCGTGAGTTATGAGACGACTTTCAAGTTCTAGCTCGGGCAAGGGGTTTCGCTTGCTGGCAAAACTCGCGTTTTTCGCCGCGGCGGCTTCGCTTTCCGCGCAGCCCGGACCGGAATCGGCGACCACTATCAGTCGCGAAGTCAAAGATGTTTTCGAGCACTGCGCCAAAGCGGTAGTCAAAATCGAGGCGACCGATCAACACGGCGAACTTTCCGGCACTGGGTTCTTTGTCGATCCAACCGGCACGCTTTACACTGCTTATTCGGTCGGTGGCGAAGCCGAGAACGTGACGGTTGAGTTCAAAGGAAGAAAATATCCCGCGCGGCAGCTGCTGGCCGATATCCGCAGCGGCATCGCCATGTTGAAAGTGGATTTGGCCAGCCCGGCGCTGCCGATCACCAGCTCGGAGCAACTCGAGATTGCTACTCCTGTCGTTGCGATTGGATATCCGCTCGATCTCGCGGAGACCCCAAGCTTTGGCATGATCGCCGGTTTCGATCGCAAATGTTTCGGCGGATATTTTCCAACCAAACATTTGCGAGTAAATCTGCCGCCCCAGCGCGGTGAAGGCGGGGCACCGCTTTTGAATTTGAAAGGCGAGGTTGTTGGAATTCTTCTCTACAGTTTCGAGAATAATTCCTGTTACGCGTTGCCGATTGAAGCGGCGGAAAAAATTCGCAGCGATTTCATGCGCTTTGGCGAAGCGCGATATGGCCGGATTGGGGCAAACGTTTCCGAGGCGGCAACGCCAGTCGAAGGCTCTCGCGCTCTGACGATGGAGATTGTGAAGGATACTCCCGCCGCTGAGTCGGGAATGAAACCTGGAGACATCGTGCTCCAAATTGGCCGCACCAAAGTGCGCGAGCCGGAAGATATTCTTGATGCTTCGTTCTTTCTTACCGCCGGCGATGTGGTGCCGATCACGGTCATGCGCGGCAAGGAAAAATTAACATTCAGCGTAGAGGCGGCCGGTTCGCGAACGCCATTGCTGGCGGCGCCCTCGCTTAATAATCGCGCGATTCCGCTAAACCTACAGTCCGCTCCCGAGGGGACACCGTAACTACGGCATTCTTCGGAACTGCGCTTCGTTGATAACTCGAACGCCAAGTTCTTTCGCTTTGTCGAGTTTGCTGCCGGCTTCAACACCGGCCAGGACGTAATCCGTTTTCTTACTCACGCTGCCGCTGACGTGACCGCCGAGCGCTTCAATTTTTTTCGTTGCTTCTTCGCGTGTCATCGATGGCAGCGTGCCGGTGAGGACAAAGGTTTTTCCGGCCAACGCCAGCTCAGCCATTTTTTTGGCGGATACTTTTTCGCTTTTCGGATGAATCCCTAATTGGTTCATCCGCTGAATAATTTTCTTTCCTGCCGCTGACCCCAAAAAATCGAGAACGCTTTTCGTCACCACTGGTCCGACTGCGGTGACGATGCCGCCCTGCTTGTCGGCTTTGCTTTTCGATGACCCGGCAAAACCGGATTTGATCAATCGTTCGGCGATTTCTTTCGTCCCGTGGGCGCGGGACTTGTCGCCTTTGCTTTCATGGTAGGCGAGCAGGTCGCGGAGAAGTTTAGAATTCGCCACGTTCTCGATTGTTTCGTGAAAACGCGCGAGGTCGGTTGCGGTTGTTTTGCCCACGTCGGGAATGGCCAGTGCAAAAAGCCAGCGCGAAAGGGGGAAAGTTTTCGCACGCTCGATCGACTGGATCGCTTTGGTGGCGTTTTTTTCTCCGAAAATTCGCGGAGCTTCATCGGTCCCGAGATTTAATTTGGCCAGTTGCTCAACCTTCAGTTCGAATAAATCGAGCGGCTCGCGCACGAGGCCGCGCTCAACCAGTTTATCGGCGACGATTCCGCCGACGCTTTCGATATCGAGTGCGCCGCGAGCGGCAAAAAATTCCACTCGCCGGGTGGTCTGCGCTGGACAGTGAAGATTTTCGCAACGCCAGGCCACAAATTGCGGGTCGCGTCGGACCTCGCCACCGCAGACCGGACATTTGCCATGAATGTGTTTAAGAAAATCGAATGGCTTCGCGTTGCGCGGCCGTTTCGATTTGACCACTTCGACAACGGCCGGAATCACTTCACCGGCCTTCTCAATCACGACGGTGTCGCCAATGCGAATGTCCTTCCGCTTGATTTCGTCTTCGTTGTGCAGAGTCGCGCGCGAAACGGTGCTGCCACTGACCGGCACCGGCTCAAGAACAGCGACGGGCGTGAGAATCCCCGTCCGTCCGACTTGAACTTTGATGTCGAGCAACTTCGTTTCGACGCGCTCGGCCGCGTATTTGTAAGCGATCGCCCACCGCGGTGATTTGGCGGTAAAGCCGAGCCGCTCGCGTTGTTCGAACGTGTCTACTTTGATCACCGCTCCGTCGGTCTCGTACGGAAAATCATGTCGGATGCGGTCGAGCTTACGAATGGCATCCAAAATTTTCTCAACCGAATCGGCGAGCCACCAATTCTCGTGCGTCGGCAGTCCAAGCTTTTTAAACAATGAAAAAACTTCGGAATGAAGATCGACGTCTACGCCTTCGGTTGCGCCGGTTCCGTAGAAAACGATGCCGAGCGGACGCTGGGCCGCGATTTTAGGATCGAGATGCTTGAGCGAACCCGCGGCGGCATTTCGCGGATTGGCAAACAACGGTAATCCGGCATCTTCCCGTTCTTTGTTCAGCTTCTTGAAGCCGTCTTTGTCGAGATAGGCTTCGCCGCGCACTTCGAGAATTTTTGGGGAAGCACCGTGCAGTTGCTCGGGGACGGAGCGAATCGTCTTTATATTCCGCGTGATATCGTCTCCGACCGAGCCATCGCCGCGCGTCGCGGCATATTTCAGCCGGCCGTTCTCATACATGAGCGAAACCGCGACGCCGTCCACTTTCGGCTCAATCACGACCGGGATCTTTTCGTCAGGCAAAAGACGTGTGATCCGTTTGTAGAAGTTCGCGACCTCATCTTCGGAATAAGTGTTGTCCAGACTCAGCATCGGGACCCGATGCTGAATTTGGGCGAATGCCTGAAGCGGTCTGCCGCCGACGCGTTGAGTGGGTGAATCAGGCATTACCAGGTCGGGAAATTTCGCTTCCAGATCAACAAGCTCTTTGTAAAGCCGGTCGTATTCGCGATCGCT
>WNFX01004037.1_pt1 | contig 40076 bp, 35 predicted proteins | sample 5400111 | NCBI WGS metagenome assembly WNFX01 (sample SAMN13153363, study PRJNA577476) | soil metagenome | isolation source: 40 cm soil or saprolite under grassland replicate 1 | place: USA:California | collected 2016-06-15
ACGTAAGCCCAGAGGAAATTTTTGCAATTTTAAAATTAGCTAGCCGCTTGAAAAAAGAAGCAAAACGTAGAGAATCAGAGCCAATACTCAAAGGAAAAGTTCTTGGCATGATTTTCCAAAAACCATCCACCAGGACTCGCGTAAGTTTTGAAACAGGAATGTATCAGCTAGGTGGAAGTGTAGTGTACCTAAGCACTAGCGATATCCAACTAGCGCGCGGGGAATCTATAGAAGATACAGCACGATCCTTGTCACTTTATCTAGATTGTATTGTGGCTCGACTTTATTGTCATGCGGACATACAAAGATTAGCCACATATGCTTCTGTCCCAGTTATAAATGGACTTTCTGATACTTTCCATCCATGTCAGATACTTGCGGACTTGATGACAATTCAGGAACAGAAAAAAAAAATAAAAGGATTAAATATTACATGGGTAGGTGATGGCAATAACGTTTGTAACGACTTGGTGTTGGGTTGTGCAAAGACTGGTATGAACATGGTTGCAGCCTGTCCTCGTGGCTATGAACCATTACATCAGGTAGTAATGTTGGGAAAAAGAGAAGCACAAAGGACAGGATCGGAAATAATTATTACCGAAGATCCTAGCGCTGCAGCTACAAATGCCGATGTAGTAATGACCGATACATTCATTTCTATAGGTAGAGATGGAGAAAGAATTATTCGTAATAGAACTTTTCTTCCAAGATATCAGGTAAACTCTGAACTGATGAAATTGGCTAAAAAGGATGCCATTTTCATGCATTGTCTGCCTGCTACACGGGGTCAGGAAGTAACCTCAGACGTAATTGATGGGAAGGCTTCAGTTGTGTGGGAAGAGGCCGAAAACAGATTGCACGTTCAAAAAGCTCTGATGTGCTTGTTGATAAGTACTAAAACCAAAAAATAGAGCTCGATTGCAACGTTTTCTCGGTTTTTCGGAGCGCAAAAAAATCAACTAAAGAAAAGATACAAACAATACAATTTTTGAGCTGCAGCATTATTATAGTGAAAATCATATTTTCTACTTTTTATTTTAGATTTTGTTTTAGAAGAATGATAAACCTTCTTAGGCAATCTCAAAGATAATTATCGACAACTATGGGAGAAAGGAATTCCCAGTTCAAAGTGAGCGTGATTGTATAACAGGTCTTAATCATTGAGAATCGGCTAGTCTAGTCATTTTAACAATGGACATGCTGAGAGGGGGTAATCTCTCCATCAAGCGATGATTCTTCAATAGGTATCGGACAACGAGTATTATAAAAGAATTTATTTTGACTTTTCCAAATACATTGAGATTTTAAATATCACAAATTTGATATACGTCTATGGCAAAAGTTGTTGTAGGAAAAGCTTCTGATATTCCAGAAGGAAAGTTAACACATGTGACAGCAGGTGGAAAGGAAGTCTTAGTTGCGAATGTGGGGGGAAGCTATTATGCAATAGGTGATATATGCAATCATGCAGGAGCTGAGCTTCATGAAGGTGAGCTTGATGGCAAGGAATTGACGTGCCCTTGGCATGGTGCAAAATGGGATGTAACGACCGGCAACCTGCTTTCGTTTCCTGCCAAATTAAACCCTGAAGAGTCATTTAAGGTTAGTATAGAAAATGGGACTGTCTATCTAGAGGTCTAGGTGATTGAAACTATCAGCCTCCGACGCGTCTATGATAATTCTACGGAAAGGCGATTTCAGATTGAGTCATTTTAAGCAGGAACGATTGTCATCAAATCTATAATAAATATACCACCTAGGAGTTCAAGGATCTGAGATTCAACCTGATTTTTATCGAGATAGTTATACACCTGAAAAGTGATATTATGAGACCCATGCAATCTAACAGCCTTAGTACTTCCGTAATACTACTCCGCAGGTCTCTTCTTCGGCTTTGACATGGTATAAAATCCGTGCGCCGAGATAAGGAATGCCGCTAATGACATCTTTGTCGCAAATACAAGGTTCCAAGGTGTTTTGGGATTAGGATATGGCATATTTATGGCATCGAGCTTTAATATTCCCTTCATTGCGTCAGCTGTAATCAAAGAACTCCATATGATGAAGTTGTAGATGAATTCATATAATGCTATTACAGCTATGGCTAAAACAACTAATTGTAGGATCAACTTGAGGGTCTTAGGAATATCTCTGACCTTCTCTCCACCAAGCTTGGTCACACAATACCATCCGACAACCGACACGATCATCAGATATGTCACAAGTTTTGAAAATCCATGTACAGGGAATTCTGTGTTAACGAGTACTTCACCGATTACAACTCTTCCTGTCTTAAGATATTCTCCAACACTGACGTACAACGCGTATGCTGTAATAGACGCCAAAGCGAATGCACAAAAGTAAAATATTCCAAGAAGGAGTTTTCGCGTCCTTCTTTCATCTATTTCAAGGCTTGAGTGGCGCATAGACCTTCAGATAATTACTATGAACTGGAGGGCTATAAAAAATTACATATCCAGGGTTGGGGACCATAACTATCTTAACTATTTATAGCACTTCCATTTTGCTGTGTTTATAACGAGAGATTCTTTTTGAGTATCTCTACTGGTCATCTTCTGACCTTTCTCCCAGCCTCTCCTTGCTGGTGTAATGTTAAATCTCAAAAAAAGCGAATTGAATAGATTATACACATCAAAGTTAATTTAGAATGTTCACTTCCTAGAGCCGCCGAGCTTCCGTTCGCGTCTATCACCTCAGGCCAGATTGGTCGAATTATCGCACACTTCAGGCAATGATACATATCTCATCAATATCTATGTCTGTACAATAATCTAATATACTGACTGCTATCTGAGTAATCTGGAAGGAAATGAAGAGACCAGACTGGGATACGTACTTTATGCTTCATTCAGAGATCGCAAAACTCCGCTCAAACTGTGTTACAAGACATATCGGCTCAGTGATAGTAAAGGACAATAGACAAATAGCAACAGGCTACAACGGGACTCCTTCGGGTGTCAAGAACTGTTTTGAAGGAGGATGTTACAGATGCATGGCGAGAATGAGGGGAGAAATCAAATCAGGTGAATTTTTGGAGCGATGTTTGTGTACTCACGCAGAGGCAAATGCTATAATGCAGTGTGCATTATTCGGAAATGCTGGAAGCACTAAGGGAGCCTCATTATATTCCACGTTCGCTCCTTGTCTAGAATGCAGCAAGATGGCCGTCAGCGTAGGTATTAAGAGGATAGTTGTTCTTGCTGACTATGCAGAAGATGGAACGCAGCTGCTATCTGAAGCTAATGTCAAATTAGTAAAGCTAAAGCCGGAACTTCTACAACCTTGGATCGCGGTTATAACCAAGGATCCAGAAACGTCGGCAAAAGTGGCAAATAGGCTAGAGTAATTTTAGATCACAAATCAAAAATAAGGTGTCACCCTTGCGATTTTTCATAAAGCAGCCACAATAGGTTTATAGCAAGAATTCGATAATACTAAACACGAATTGAAACTACTACAATGTCTTGAGAGTTAGAGTAGCCAAAAAATCAGATAAAGAAGAAGTTCTAAAGTTTTGTGCTAATACTTTCGAATGGGGGCATTATATTGATCAAGTATGGGACGTATGGTCCGCAGACCCGCATGGAAAGCTTTACGTTGTAAGAAGCAAGAATAATAACTTCCCAGTAGCCATTTCCCACGGCACCGTCTGTCCTGGCAATAGACAGATTTGGGTTGAAGGCATCAGGGTGCATCCTGCGCACAGACGAAAGAAGATTGCTACCGCCCTGATAGCAAAAACACTGCAATATGGAATGCAACAAGGAGCTATTGAAGCATCCGCGGTTGTAGCAACCAACAACATTGGATCACGGCTCATGTTGGAAAAGAATGGTTTCAATGTAATCTCTAGATGGATATATTACGCAAGTACCGTCGGATCCAGTCGTGTGAGCCCCACAAACGCAAGGGTTGCCTCTTCAGCAGATCTAAACAATATATGCAATTATCTGACGGATTCCCCAATATACAAATTATCAGGAAGAAGGTACGTTAACTCATGGCGATGGTATTTTCTCGATCGTAAAACATTGAGGCATTTTATTAAAGAACGAAACATAATCCTGACCGGCGATCCCTTTCCAGATGGCATTGCTCTCATTAATAGACATGGATATTGGCGTAGAAGAGACGTCTTGCAAGTAGTGTATTTAGATTCCTTATCAAAATCTTCCATACAAAATCTCGTCTTTTTCCTTACAAACTTGCGTATCTCATTGATCAAGCCACGTAATTTTCCTTCGTATGTCTTGCAGCTCTTAGCATATCAGAGTGAGCAGTTGTCATCCGTTATGAAAACTTTTAACATTACGGAGTCGGAGCAATTTCTTTTATATGCCAGAAAGCTCTGACCACTAGAACATGAAAAAGTTGTGTAAAATAATGAATTTGGCCATAAATTCGGTGCTATTGTGTCAGATATCATAGGTTATATAGATTTTATTAGACTTTCAAAATTCGCAGTAAAGGAGTGGTTGCCGTGCGAGGAACAACAAATTCAATTGATTGGTTGATTGGATGTCCTGCAATACGAGAAGCACAGGGACTAGGCTAATTTGAATGCAAATAAATTATTTTTGAACTTGCAAAAAGAACTTCCATGAAGGTAATTGAAAACTACAAAACGTTTATACAAGAAGTTCGGGATCGACAGTATTCTGATCTAAGGCTTTACATCTGATTATTATTATTATTTTTTATTTATTTCTACACGGACTTGTCTTATTATATCAAGGACCGCGTCGGCGTCTTCTGCTTCAGGATCCAGATCGAGATACATGTTCAACATGTCGAGTGCCTCTAAGTGCCTCTTCCTCTTAAGTAATATCATACCCTTATCTCTTACAGCATCCGGGTTATGGGATTCTATTGCAATTATCATCTCGTTCGCTATTTCTGCTTTATCAATATCTTGCGATTCATAATAGCTACCTTTTAAATTATTTAGCATCCGTATAATAACCTGTGCTGACGTAGCCTTTTGTACAAAGGCCCGAGTTAAGGGAATATTTTGACCGGGATAAAATTGATCGAGCAATTCTTTCATAGTATAGTCATCCATTATTCGTCCACCATTAAAAGGGTCGATAATTATCTCACTACTGTCTCCTTCTAATATATGTTTGACCAGAAAGTGAGCAGGAAAATTGACCGCGTATAATCTAAATTTTAGAAGGTGTGCTACGCGCATGTATATTATAGACATTGTAATCGGGATACCAGATTTTTGTTCTAAAACAATGTTAACATAGCTGTTTAGGGGGTTATAGTAGTCTTGTAAGTTTGCTCTAAAATCCTTCTCTTTAAATAAAAAGTGATTAATCTTTTCAATTATTTGCGTCGGTCTTAACGGCATCAAATCCTTCGTTGCTAAGACTAACTCCCTTCCCATCGCATCGATTTTATCTACCATAACTCTTACATCCAAGTCAGGATAAGCAAGAATCCTTGAAATATGCAAGGCATATTCAGCTAACCTCTCCGTATCGTAATCAGCGCCGAGGAAATTAACAACATTTGCTTTCCAATCTTCAATCAAGGGCTGGAGATTGTTAATAGACAACAACTGATATGAAAAATTTACCTACTTATAATTTTGGTCTGTTTATATATGACTAGATTCGTGTGCAGTGGGGGTGTGAATACAGCTAAACCCTTCCGTTTAACTGCGTTCCTCAGTATCCTCTACTGAATTAATCGGGGAGAATGAGGACGTCGGGGATGATAATAACTCTACCTCCTCTATGATTGGTGTACTGTTCCCACCTCTGGTCTGTCTATATCTTCGATAATGCTGATCTACTTCCATAGCCGCTGTAAGGATTTTGCTTCTTTTAGAGATTGATGGTGACGATGATGAATGCAGAAACATCTTTGTATCTTTTGGTAGGCAGTGACCTCCGATTCCTTCTCTTGGTTCTAAAATGTTGACGTTCCATTTAGTATTTAGAGCATCTCGTAATTCTGGAAAGTTTATGTTATTTGCTTGACAATATAGGTAGAGTTCTTCAGCGAAGGCTATCTGTAGATATCTGTGTGCATTCTCAACAACCTTTGTTATTTCGGCAATTTTAAAACTGTACACCTAGTCTAAGACAACAATCGCATACTCCCCCTATTACACGCAACTGATTTACGCCATGTTCTTTTTCTTCTAGCGCGTACCATCTGTGAGGAGCGTGAACGACATGCAATCGATGATTAAGTATTTCAAAAACCTTGTTTGATGTTCCCTTTGGAATTGTGCTCTCTACGGAAACAAGTGCCCCGTTTTTTGCTTCCCTTGAAATTCTATCCGCAATCGATAACAAGCCGTCTATCTGAGGAGAGAACATATCTTCAGGTTTGTGTGTTGAGACACAAAGTATGCATATATCAAATTCGCTAAAGTTAGTTGCTATCTTTATACCTTCTATTTTCTCGGCACGGTCCATCGCCTTTGTACTAATGTCGTATCCATATGTGTCAAATCCTCTTTCTTTAACATACTTTGCTACAGGAAGCCCTAGCTGTCCTAGTCCGACAACTAGTACTTTGTCGAACTGAACTGGATGGTATCGTTGTCGCTGGTCAATCAGGTTTTTCTCATGTGTTGGCATCGTCAATTCATTGTTATCAAACAATCGAGTTTTTATCGTTCTATTGTTTTATATATGCTCAGATAAAGAAATATAGTAAACTTTTACTATTTAGTGGTAACAATTGCACAGCTATATCAAAACAGTTCCTATAGGTTATTAAGAATTAATATGGAATATCGGGAGTAATGTTTGGTAAATAAATAATAGTGTTTAGATTTGTAGCCAAATGATGTAGAAGAAAATTCATAGTATCAAAATTCTGCACGCATATTCCAGAGATAAATGCCTTATTATATTTAAGAAAATTTAAGGCTGATAGGTAAATATTAGAATGTATAATTTGGTAATTCATCAAGTAAAAACCCTCAAACCGTAGCATAAAAAGATATTTTAAACCACTCCTATCGATGGGGAAATCATACACTAAGGATCGGAACGCAAACAAGGTAAACAACAAAATAAATTAGTGACAATGAAATCCAGAGCCATACCCATACAAGTTCACCCGAAACATAAAGCTGGTTAAAGAGGTACATGAACTGTTCCTTTTGATTTTTAAGACAGATAATCTGAAAGTTTGATCTTTTCTTCCCCAGGAATTTTTGCAACTTCAAATCTCTCCTTAGGTTTAAGATGAGTGGCAGTTGCATCAATTCCCACCTTAGTCGTAAGCAAATTCTGCTGATCACTCGATGGGTCAAGACTAGAACCCTTCGCATTTGTAATTATCATAAAGCCTTTATCTGCTTGACATCTAGTACAGATTGCATATTCTACTGCAAGTGGATCGGCTGGGTCTATATCTTCGTCTACCACAATTCCCATTTTGAGAGAAGGATGCGAAGCAAATGCAGCTAGAAGAGCATTTTTTGGTTCACCCTCCAAACGCTTCCGGATTTGAATTACGGCATCTAACCAAGTGCAGCCCCCCTCCGTAAGATGGACTGCCAAAGCAGTGGGGACCACGTTTTTGACTCCTTCAAATATTTTTGCTTCCACAGGCAAACCCATCAATAGCCGATGTTCCGGAAAGCCTGGTAAAATATCATGCAAAATCGCATTATTTCTGAATTTGATTCTATCAAGTTCGAACACCGGCTGTCGCCGCCTTAGATCATAGGTTCTTAGCGCCTCTACCATCCATTCTTCCTCCGTCCTATCTCTAAGGATTTTGCCTTCTAGCACAATTTCGCTAAGGGTTGGAATGAAAAGCTGGGAATAAGTGCTCCTTGTAACCGTGAGTTTTCCGAGTAGCAATGAGTTTGCGATTAATAATTCACTAGCGCCGTAGGCTGCCTGATAGGCTGATGCAATACTAATTGCTGGATGAACGCCTATTGCAATAGAGACTTTGAGATCTTGTCCATGGTCTTTAGCAAAGGAAAAGCACTTGTGAAGGTGTCTACCCTCTACCATTCGAATTGCCATATGCCTGTCGTCTAACAGTAGTAGACGATGTGTGGAAGAATTTTGGTTTCCCCTTTCCTGATCCTTTGCAAAAACTACTGAGGATGTGATATATGGACCAGCATCCTTTTCAAAATGTGTAACGATAGGGAGGTCTCCTAAATTGTTGCTCGAATTCTCTTCAAAAGGGGCCTTAGCAGAGATTTTTTTAAGTTCAGTTGTTCGTGTCATTGCCGCCGTGACACACGAATGAATTAACTGTTCCTTTTTGGATCCAATAGCAAGAGAAAATCTTCTTCGGTTACCCAATATATTACACGCAACCCTGATTCTGCTGTGTTTAACTGTTTCAAATAATATAGCTTGTCCTCCACCCAGCTTACTTGCGAGGGCAGCTATCTCAAATTTTGGCTCAATGCTTTTCTTTATTATGATGAGATCGTTTTCTTTTTCTAATAAACTAAGGAAGGTACGTAAGTCATTATTTTTCTGTGAAGTTCCCATTTTGTTTGTTGTAGTTTCCCTCATCTTCTTTCCCAACCAAGTTCATGATCTCTCCCATAATTGCTTTCATATCGTCGAGATGCAACTGCTTTACGCTGTGCACGCAAACAAGACAAATACCATTTATCATGGAAGAAACCTTTTCGGAAATTGTATTGATGAACATAGAGTCATATTTGCTCGGGATAACTTTTGCCGTATTAACTTTATTAGAAGAGGTTATAGAAACATACAGAGATCCAATCCGATTCGAACCTTCAGCAACTACAATAAAACAGCCGTTCTGAAAAGATAAAAATTTTACAAGAAAAATTCTAGTACTTGGTGCTCTTACGGTACGTACAATAAGCGCATCGGAACCTTCATCTTGCATTATTAAGAATCAATCTCTATACGTGAATAGGGATGATCTTTGCTACTCGAGATTCTTGGAGCTTCTTCCTAGCTCGCAATTTAGCCTTGTATTTCAGGTTACGCGGTTTGGTTCTCAATCTATATCCACAACATGGACACCACAAACCGTCCCACTTTATGAAAATTTCACATATTTGACATCGCTTCTGTCCGCTGGCGTAACGACCAGAGCCTACGGGTTTTTGCGCTTTATGACGGATACATATACCCTTACAAGTCATTCTTTCATTTCCTGGTAAAATATTTTACCTTAATTCAATTATGTCAAAAAGACTATTTAAATTTATACAAATATTTTATTAAGAAAATTACGGCAATAGCAGAATTTCAATAATTTAAAGCTTTAAAAGCTAAAAAAGTTTCATTATTTTAATCATTTAAGATGCATATATATGTTGCACCTTAAGGCCGCATTCAGAATCTGAGATGACTAGGGGTACCTCGGAATCTGGCACAATTAGGAAACGACTCAAAATGTCTACCATCTCGCATTGCAATTACTCTAGCCGACGACCTGTCTCGTTCGCCTCGTCTATTTGCATCTATGTACTTTGGTAAGGACGTCCCATGTTCGTCTACTATCTCGACGCGAACCAGATCGTTAAACTTTCCTTTTATCATCAATGCAATTTGCTTGGTTATGGCAATATTACCGTCGCCTATTCTCACAATTTTTCTTTGTGAATCGATTCCTAATAGTAATGTCGATATTAACTGAAACGCAGAGTGTGGAGAGGACTCGACGAAGCTGTCAATTTCGTCATGCAGATAAATTATTGAGATTCCGATTCTATCACCCGGGTCAATTCCTATTGTTAGCTGGTCATCGTGGTGAGATCCCATAACTTTGCGCAACATTTTTGCCTTCAGTAGAACAGGATATTTATCTAGTTCACTATCCAGGAGAACATCTTTTCTCTTGACAATATGCGCCTCATGTTCGGTTGTGATAATAATTTTTGCATTGGATATTGCAGCCTGTTCTGGAGACAGTGATACAAAACGCAGATCCATCAATTTGAGCGCATTGGTAATTTTATAATAAGGACGACCATACACAGTAGCTACGGCAATTTTATATTGCAGCAGCTCCTTGGTCAGGGGCGCTTCATAAACGATCGTTACACCAAATAATTATTAAATCTTGTGGAATTAGTAGTAATAGTAATTAGAAGTCATTTGGGATATCGATACCGGTTTCACTCGATCGAATAGCCCAAGAAACTTTTTCGAATTCCTTGAACTCTACGATGGATCTTCGTAAAGATCATAACTGCGACGTGACAAAGTGAATTAACAACCCGTAAGATACAAGCTAGTTCCTAATGTTTGCAACGCATCAAGGACCGATAATTTGTTCTATGGGATGTTCAACTACCATTGATCGTGGTATTTAAGCGTCCAAATAATCATATTTCTAGATAGTCAAACTCAAAATTGCCTGTGCCATGTCCCCATGAGCGTCTGTCAACGCTTGAACCGCTTTTTCCCTACTGACGTTTGCCTGTTGCATAACTAGGATTATATCTTCTTCGTTAAAGGTCGGGACATCTCTCTCTTTCTCTTCTATTTCAGAAGCGATAACCTGAAAAATCGTACTTTCTTTCCCTTTCATTTCGATTACTTGAGGCTTTATAAGATAGAGTTCCTTACTTTCAGTCTTAATAACAACTTCTTCGACATTGCCAATGTCCTTCATTTCAAGTCCCATTTTATCTAACATTCGCCTCATCTCACGGTTGCCGCCGCGCATCATGTCGCTTTATATTTCTCTTGGGCTTTTTATTCCTTCTCTGACCTTCACCGCAACGCCCTTATGATAATCTTTCATAAGGCTGAATCCAATTAGCGCCCTGCCTACTGCTACGACCATACCAACACCATCGACTATTGCCACATCTGACCCGACTTTGACATTTGAGCCACACCATTCTACGTGCTTGCAGAATAACGACCTGCCTTGTCTAACGAATGGTAGTGCCTGTTCAGTTGGGATTATGCAGTTCTGCCTGAATCGTTCAGTCCCCAAAAACTCTGTTGCACCAAATATCGTTAATGCAAGTCCCCCGTCGGTTCGAAGAGTCATGACTAATCGATTTTTGATAGAGAAATTTTTGATGCGTCCAGTTTTTTTCGAATATTCAAACCTAAAATCTTTTGTAGCGTGGTGGATTGTGAGGATATCATAAATGCTAGTTCCGAATAGGGCATCAATATGATGTCGTATCTTTTCTTCGGGATTCAACGGTAACGGTTTCAAATGATGTTAGTCATTTGAGGTCAGTACATTAATTTTACTCAGTATGATAGCAACCGATCTATATAGTAAAAGGTTACAGATATATAAAAAACAGAGTTGGTAATAGAGCGATGGATAATAATGAAGGCGCAGAATCAGTTAATCAAAATGAAGAAACAAGGAAGATACAATATACAGGGGGCTCTTCTTATATTGTATCATTACCCAAGAAATGGATCCAAGACCTGAGATTGAAACAGGGCGATCTTGTTGTAGTTGCTAGGCAGGGACATTCCATTTTACAGATAGCACCGGTATCAAAGAGAATATCTAAAGAGCAAAGAGAAGCAACAATAGAAGTTACAAAAGATAACAGCCCCTACTTTCTTGCTCGCAAGCTAATTTCTCTATACTTTCTAGGTTTTAATATTATAAATATCTCTCAGAAAGATGCAGGAAGATTATCTAGCGAACAGCGCGAAGTTATGAAGGACGTTGTGAGGCGTGTCCTAATGGGCACGGAAATCATTGCTGATTCTGCAACGAGCATAACGCTGCAGGTCTTGATCAATTTACTTGAGCTATCCGTAGACGCAGCGTTCAAAAGAATGCTCTTGATTGCAAAATCTATGCACCGTGACGCAATTCTGTCCCTAAGAGAGAACAATATCGAGCTGGCTAAGGAAATTCTGAAATCTGATGACGAAGTGGATCGATTTAGTTTCTATATCGTAAGACAACTCAATATCGCAATAAAAAATGAACATCTGCTCAAGGAAATTGGGTTAGAGGATTCTCGTAACTGCCTAGGATACAGATTAATAGCAAAATCCACGGAAAGAATTGCTGATCATGCGACGCTAATTGCTAAAGATATAATTGAGATGGAAAGGCCTCTCAATAAAGATATCATAGAAAAGATAGCTGAAATGAGCAATTTCGCGCTTGAGGTGTTGGATGAGGCATGTCTATCAATATTTAAGAGGGATTATGATTCTGCCGATTTAGCGATAGAAAAGTCTCGGGGGATTGATGATCTAGAAAAAGGGATCATCCGCGTCGCAAGCAAACTTAGAGATATCAACGAAATATACAGAATTAAGATCATTACTGAAAATATTCGAAGGGTAGCTGAGTATGCCAGCGATATTGCAGAGATCGTTTTAAACATGACCGTGGAGCAAAAGTTAAGAAAAGGCTAAATTTGCATAAGTTTAAAAGATTCTATTGTCCTCATTTTGCGAGTTATGCGGGCGCAAAGTTATTGATGAAAAAAAGACTGTATTGATCGACGGGATTGCATTTAATGTCTGTAAGGGATGCTCAAAACGTGGTAAACCATATACGCCACCTATCTCCATTACTAACACTAAACCAACAGCATCAACCGTGACTTCGGCACGAACTACTACTTCAAACAAAAGCACAAGCTCTATAAGAAAAATTGACATGACAGATAACACTATTCTAAATCCTGAATTTGCAATATTGATCCGAGAAGCGCGTATGAAAAAGGGATTGACACATGAGCAACTTGGAGCGCAAATGAATGAAAAGGCGGGCCTATTGAGAAAGTTTGAGACAGGAGCATTGAAACCTGATGAACTATTTGCTAAAAAATTCCAACGGTTTTTAGGAATCCATTTGTATGTAAGCATTCAAGAGGATTAATAAATGTCAAATTCACACAGAGCTATCCTAATAACTTACCCGTTTGAGGATGCGGCAAAAGAAGCAATATCTTTGGCAGACGCTGCGGGCTATTCGGTAAACAGAGTAGTTAATCAACATCATATAACAAGGTCAAGATATGGGATTGGTAGTGGAAAAGCACAAGAGGTAAAACAACTGGTAGAGCGAGAGAAACCAGAAGTAATCATCTTTGATGAGGTGTTGAAACCTAGTCAACAATATAATTTGGCAAGCATGTGCCAAGTTGAAATAATTGACAGGGAACGCCTAATCTTAAAGATCTTTGACCAAAGAGCAAGTACCGCAGAATCGCGAATTCAGATTAAACTGGCACAGCTTCGATATGACATGGTTCGAGCTCGGGAGAAGGTCAGACTCGCAAGAGCAGGTGAGCAACCAGGCTTTTTTGGTATGGGTAAATATGATGCTGACGTATATTTCCTCGACATAAAAAAACGCGCAACAGTTCTGAAGAAAAAATTGGAAAAGGAGGTGGTAAGAAGAAATCTTTATAGAATTCAGCGGTCAAAAGCAGGTTTGCCAACTGTATCAATCGCTGGTTACACTGCAGCAGGAAAAACTACGCTATTCAATTCTTTGACCGGGGAATCAAAAATTACCGGACAGGGTATGTTCACCACATTATCGACATTCACTCGACTAGTACAATCTGGGGGGACTAAGCTTTTAATTTCTGATACTGTGGGATTTATAAGTAGACTTCCGGCCTACATGGTGGACGCGTTCAGATCTACTCTTCAAGAGCTATCTTATTCAGCCGTAGTGTTGCTTGTGCTCGATATAAGCGAACAAGTAGAGGAAATTGTAAGAAAATTGAATAGTTGTATCCATGTAATGTATGAGCTGGGAGTGCCAATGACTAAGGTCGTCTATATCTTAAACAAGGTAGATTTGACAAGTGTAAAAGATGCAGAGGATAAATCCGCTCGTCTCGGACTACCTCAGTCAAAACAACGCGTGCTCTCCGTGTCCGCAAAAACAGGGTACAAGATCGATACGTTAAAGGATGTGATGACAATGCTAACTGTAGGCGATCCGATGCCACTCATCAGCGAAGTGACCAGCAGCAACTGAAAGTATCAGTTCTCAGAATAGGACATAGATTAGTACGGGACGATCGATTGACTACCCATGCAGCGCTAGTCTCGAGAGCATTTGGAAGCGACAAAATCTACATGAGCGAAGTAGACGATTCTTTAAAAAAAACAATCGAGGATGTTGGTAGCAGATGGGGTGGAAGATCTGATTTTAAGATTGAAATTGTTAGAGGGTGGAAGGAGGTGATAAAAAATTGGAAGATGGATGGCGGAAAAGTGGTTCATTTAACAATGTATGGTTTACACATAGATGACGCTATAGGTTATCTAAGACAAGAAAATACAATTCTAGTGGTTATCGGCGCGGGAAAGGTTCCAAGGGAAATGTATGATCTTGCAGACTATAATATTGCAATAGGAAATCAACCACACTCTGAGGTAGCGGCTTTATCGATATTTTTGGACAGGATGTTTAAAGGCAAACAGTTTGAAAAGGACTTTAGAGATGCAAAACTAAAAATCATTCCGACAGCAAAAGGCAAGACAGTTAGGGAATTGAGCTAACACAAATTCTTGCTTTGCTGTGAAACCCTATATAACAATGGATTAGTGACGTACTAAAAATTCAAACCTGCATCACGATTCAGAGCGGGCAAAAAAATTGCTGATAGCAAGTGGAACTCTAGTTGTCTTGGAGATCGGTTAGGAAAATCTCTTTCCCCTATCCAAAAAAATTGAATTTGAAGTCAGTCTCTTTATTTCCAGTATTTCCAGCCAACAGGATCACCACGGAAAATTTGGATGTTGGCTTATACTCGGGGTTTCCCTTGTTTGCAATCGCCCTCATTCTTACCATTCTATGACAATGTAACACTCTAACCGAACCACAGTTACTAAAACCCGCATCAAAGTCAGTTGAAGGATAGTAACTCGATGGATCTCACTTCCACGCCAAAAGAGAGCATGCATAACTACGAAAATGTCGTTGTTTAACAATCATGGTTTTGCAGTATTATTTGGGTAATTATAGCAGTATTTTTTTGCCGCTAATTCAAGCAATTAATACCAATATGCATCCTTTCCACAAAAAATATATGGTTTGATATGGCTGATTACAACGTGAAGACCGCAGAAAATAGTGATCCCATCCAAAAGGGCGTTTTTCCCTCAAAACCAAATCCAAAGTGGGGTAGGGAAGAGGAATCTGAACTTTTCGCTCAAAACGTTAAACATTTCAGACAAAAAAAGCTTTCCGAAGACGATTTTCGTCGTTTTAGGTTGCAGCATGGTGCCTATGGGTCAAGGCTGCAGATGAATTATAGCATGATCAGAATCAAAGTTCCTAGCGGTGAGGTCAACCCAGAACAGCTAGAAAAGATTGCAAGCCTATCTGAGGCATTCTCGATTGGCTCGGCTCATGTTTCTACACGCCAGAATATTCAACTACATTGGGTACAACTGGAAGATGTTAGTGAGGTAATGACGGGACTCGTAGAGGCAGGTCTGACGACAAGAGAAGCTTGTGGCAATACCGTCAGAAATGTTATGTGCAGTCACTTCGCAGGTGTCTGTCCAGACGAAAAATTTGACGCCACTCCCTATGCTAAAGCAATTGCACGTTTCTTTATAAGAAATCCGATGTGCCAGAATCTTCCGCGCAAGTTCAAGATTAATTTTGGATGCTGCGCTAACCATGGGTTGGCACGAATCGCAGATATTGGTTTGGTACCAGAAATCAAGGATGAGACGCGAGGATTCAAGATTTACCTGGGTGGAGGTTTGGGTGCGGCCTCTTTTATTGGTCACTTAGTGGAGGACTTTACACCGGAGAACAAACTCCTTCCTACTTGCATGGCAACTATCAGACTTTTTGATAGACATGGCAACCGTGAAAACATGGCTAGAAACAGGATGCGTTACCTCGTACACGAAATAGGATGGGATAAATTCCAAAAGTTGATTCTCAAGGAACGCTCGATAGTCGAAATGACTACGGCTAGTTATACGTCCAAACTATTTGATGTTAAAACCGAAGAGGAAAAAGATCCCCTTCCAAAGGCAGTAAATGCCAAGATGGTTAAACTACCTATGATAAATGAACGAGTCACGTTGGAAAGTCCTGCATATGAACGATGGTTACATAGTAACGTTGTTTCCCAAAAGCAGGACGGATATTTCACCGCATTTATAACCTTAGCAGCAGGCGATATTACAGCCAACCAATTGCGAATATTAGCTGATGCGATCCGTGAATTCTCCGCAGAAGGAACCGCTAGGAACACACCTCAGCAAAACCTTGCAATCCGTTACATAAAAACTGATGATTTGCCTGACCTTTTTAGTAGACTAGCTTCCATTGGCTTGGCAAATCCAGGAGCGTTAACAATCGCGTCTGCAGTTGGTTGTTCTGGAACTACCTCATGTAATTTGGCAATCACAAATTCCCACAGGCTAGCAAAAGAGATAGAGTACAAGTTTTTGGAATTAGGACTTGATACTGATGATAGCTTAAGGGATTCAACGATAAAAATTAGCGGGTGTCCAAATTCCTGTGGGCAACACGAGATTGCAACAATCGGATTCTTTGGTGGTGCATCGAGAATCGGAACCACTATGGCTCCTACTTATACAATGCTATTTGGCGGAAGCGCAGGAGAACAAAGTGAGTTAGGCAAGGCAATCATGCGAGTGCCAGCAAAGCGCGTTATAGATACAATTCGCAAGATAATTGAAATATACAAACTAGAACGATCAGATTCTGAAACATTGAATCATTGGATCAATAAAATTGTTAGAGGCGAAGGAACAGGCAGCGTAAAGAATATTGAAAATATGAAAGCATCACTCACCCAAGCTATGCAAATACTTCCAGTAGACCAAGACCCGGAATTGTATAGTGATTATGGTAATGATGCAAGATTCTCAGCGAAGACTGCCAGAGGAGAATGTGCAGCTTAAATTATTATGATAATAGAAAAAAACGCATCCACATCAAAAACTGATACCAAGGAAAGCATCGTTGAAATTAACGAGAATCACAATTATCAACTTCCGATAATCTGTGATGTAGACACATTGCGCATGTTGATCAGAAAAGAGGGAGTGCGAGTGGTAGATGTCCGTAAAACGGAAGAATACCAACAAGAGCACATACCTAGTGCTGTTTCACTCCCGCTTTCATGTTTACTGGAGAAAGATACACCTACCTCGATACTGGATATTTTACAAAATTTAGGCATATCAGATAAGATACCGGTTGTGATCTATGATAATACGTTTGGCGCACTCGCTGCAAGAGTAGCTTGGTCTTTTCAATACGTAGGGCACGCAAATACTGCGATGCTTGAAATGACATTCAGTCAATGGAAAAATTTAGGACTTGAAACAGAGACGAAAATTAATTCATTTCCAATGAAAAAACATTCACTAAATATAAATCACGGGATTCATGCAGATGCGTCTTATGTTGAAGCTGCAAAAGACCAACCTAACAAGATACTTATAGATTCAAGGGAGCGGCTGAACTTTTTGACAGAACATATTCCTAAAGCCAAAAACATTCCATATACCATGCTTAGGTCCAACGGCAGCATTTTACGCAGCCCAGAAGATATAAAGAGGTATATAGAAAATAGAGGTATATCGGTTGATGCTGAGATTATTACATACTGTGGAAGTGTTGGAACATTATCGGGCTTAACATACTATGCCCTCAAGCTGGCAGGGATAGAAAATGTAAAGCTTTATTCGAAGTCATTCAGAGAATGGAAGTCTCTGGGAAAACCGAAAGAAGAATTTAAGGACGCAAACTATTGGGACCTCTCGGCAGATTAGCAAGACTTCCGTCCGCAATTAGTAGTATCTGGCCGACTGACCTTTCGAATGTAGTTTACCGTCTAAAAGCTATGGAAAATCGGTATAACACGTCACTTGTTGAGGAGCAAGTCCAATGCGCGAGCATTTTCGCTATGATTGGATAATTATTGCCGCGAACTACGAACCAAAGTCTTCTGGTCTATTGTTTGCTTTTGTAATGACTGTCTAAATATTGGTGGTTATATTTTGATGAATTATGGAGAGCCATTATTATACGATTGTTGCTTCGAACCAGGATGTAGCAAGCATGACAATGGCAAATTATTTGATAAACAACCGAGCTTTTTCGCAAGCTAAAAATTCAAATTTCCTTCAGTCGAAGCACTATCAAAGTATTAAACTCCATATTTCCAATAAAAGCTTGCTCTATCTTGAAGATCTAGATGAAAACTATCCTGATTCGAATGCCTTTATTTTTCTTTCACAGCATAAGTCACAAAAGGGAATCCCCACTCTAACATGCCATTGTACAGGCAATTATGGTGGTAACCAGTATGGCGGAAATCCCAGAGAACTGGCAATAGCTTATCCTTATTTGCAAAAACAGTATCTTAGGACGATTGTGACCCTAAGGGCACTAATTCCAGGGTACGACATCGTCATCGAATCAAGCCACCATGGACCAACATCATTAAAAAAACCAGTCCTTTTCATTGAGATTGGATCAACTGAAAACCAATGGACCGACAGAAATAGCAGTTCGGTTGTATGTGAGTCTTTATTAAAAGTAATTGACAATGGTCTAGGATATTGTAAAAAAGTAGCGATAGGTTTAGGCGGAACACATTATCCCATGAAATTCAATAAATTGCTTTTGGAATCTGAATATGGTCTTGCTGCTGTTGGCGCCAAACATAACCTGGAGTCGATTGATAAAGATATGTTAGATCAAATGATCATCAAGAGCATTGAGAAGGTTACTCACATAATAGTTGACTGGAAAGGGCTTGGGAAGGAGAAAAACAGAATAATGGAGCTAATAGAAAGCACAGGGCTTGATATTTTGAGAGTATGATATCCATTAACAAATTGACAGATAAAAGGTCGGTTATGGAGATTACTTTACTTTGCCTTATGAATGAAACTAAAGGATATGTGCGACATGCTCAAGGAATTCTCTAATAGCAGCGGGACTACGAGAGATGTAAGAATATGGCTACAAGGGAGTTCAAAAATAGGGTGAATATCGTAACAGTTTTTTTAGAGCACGACAAAAAAATCCTAATTCTCAAACGCAGCCAGAAGGTTAAAACCATGAAGACAAAATGGGGTGGCATAAGTGGATATATTGAGCAGGAGGAGCCGGTAAAACGAGCTCTGAAAGAAATCGCAGAAGAGACTGGTTTGAAGAACAAAAATGTAACGCTTCTTCGCATTGGGGAGCCTTTAGAAGCAGTTGAATCTGGTAAGCCAGAGATAACGTGGATTGTTCATCCATTCCTTTTCAGCTCAAATACAGATCAAATCAGAATTGATTGGGAACATGACGAATACAGATGGATAAATCCAAAAGAAATAGAAAATTATGAAACCGTACCAAGATTAGAGGATGCATTAGATAGCTTGTTAGCCTAATTTTCCCGCCAAACAGGAAGATTACTCTTTAGCGCATCTAAGGTTGTCGGCTCTGCGATAGGTTTTTGGTCGATGATACATTATTAGGGGTTTTCGATAGATATTCTCAATTATTAATGACATTGTAGATTTCTGATTGAGAATAGCCCCTTATTCTCATTTCGATACGGTGTGCTTTGCTTGTTCTTGTAGTCGAGGACATCGCAAAATTGGCAATACCTATTACTGCGTAAAGGCCAAATGACAGTGGATGGAAAGGCACCCACAGAGAATTACCGTATCAAGATTGAGGGACTTAAGTCTCATCTAATACTAATGGTGGGGTTGTAGATGTTCTAGTTTGAATCCCAAGCTGCTTATAATCAATTACTGACGATTTCTGTTGCGAATACGTGCCTAATTTCAGAAGGATTTAACTTCTGAGGCAGACGATGAGCGGGATTCAAACCAGAAAATGGTGTATTTCGATTGGGTATTCTAAATAATGGTGCAACACATTTTTCAAATAGTTCTCTATATCGAATTGATAGGTTAATATTAAAATAGCTGATTTTTTGTCATAGCAGAACTATGACGCAATTGATGATTAGATGTAGGAATTGCGGATCCGAATTTCGCTCGCGGATTCAGCTGGACGAACTGTCCTTTCATTCAGCTATCCTCACCAATAAATCTGAACCATGCCCTACCTGTAAACAAACCTTTGTCCACAATAAGCTCGATTATTTCTTCAAATAGTTCCTTCTTTATTTGAATTAATTGGTGGGAATCAGATCTTAAAACAGTTCAATAGAACTAATCCATACAAAAATACATCTAAGCAAACGATAATATCCGTTCAGTTAACTACTCCTGTTCATGAACTTTCAGAGCATCAAAGTTCATTTGATGATGTATGTGTAGGAAATTCCAACCATACTAATGTTGTTGCGATATTTCTCCACCTATTATTGCTATTACTATCTTTGTCATACTTATCTCACCTTATTAAAGAAGGACCAGTTTTTTCATATCATGGCAAGCCGGCGCGTGTGCTCTCGATGGCGTGCAATCAAAAATATTCGCGATTGCCTCTGGGGGGAAGCCAGAATGGCATATCTAATCCTAGCTGTGAATGTCGAGACTGGCTAACGCACAATCTGCCGAAGTCGAGCATTTTCACTAGACAATCAAGAGCTATGCTCTTAACGAATCTTGGACTGCTTTACAAGTTCCCTCAGATGCGCCAACGACCTCACCTGACCGCCATTAACTTTCTTATAAATTCCCCAATATATTCCTCGAGTTATATCATTTCTATCTTTCAATACTTTTAGATGGTGTCTCATGGCTCTCACCCTGATTACATAGACCTGTTTCTTACCTGTTCTTGCTGACTTTTTGCCTTTCTTTGATCCATTCTTTATAAGAGTGCGCATATTTTCTCGTGTAATAGAGTCTGCTACATCATCAAGTTTATCTGGTTCAAACCTTACTCTATTCACACCGACGCTGAGGATTCGCGCTATTAATTCCCTTTTTTTCCTTATATTTACTACCAATTAATGGTTTTCCACCTCTGCATCGCTTTGTTCTGCTGATTTTAGCTTTTTGTTCTTCTCATTCGTCTGTGAAGGTAGTTTCCCTGGATTCAGTACTTTAATACCTAGGTTAGTGGCCTTAGCCAGAATCTCCTTTCTTTTTCGTGTTCCGACTGTATGTGCTAACCTAGCAGCGTCTTTTGTTGCATCAAGTCTGGTAAGATCATTAACGTTAAAAACGAGACGATCGATATATCCTGAGGGATGAAGGCCTCTTGCTGCCTTTGGCCCTCGATAGCCAATTTTAACAATGGGCGGTACGCCGGAAAACTGCTTTCTCATCTTGTTATCTTTTCCCTTAGGTTTCCTCCAGTTTTCAGCTAAACGGTCATATCTCCAGCTCTCCTGTCGGACAAATTTCGGTCTTGCATCAGAGATTTTTTTTCTAGCCTGAAGCATTTCCTTGTTAATCATGATATTTACGAATTAAAGAGATAATTTTTGAATAAATACGTTTCTGACTAGAAAACGCTTAATAGTTAAATTCTTCCTGCTTAGATTACCTATCTAAAGATTCCGATATCGGGTTTGTCGGATCCATCAAGCTATCCTTCGTTGGCAAAGGAGAAAGGTTAATAGTTTCAATTGTGATTCATGCATTATGAAAAAATACGAACTACCTCCGTTACCTTACGCATATGATGCGCTAGAACCTCATATATCAAAGGAGATTATGACCCTGCACCATGATAAACACCATCTTGCCTACGTAAACGGCGCCAATGCCGCACTTGAAAAATTAGAAAATGGAAGGAAGAACAATTTCCAAGGTACCGATGTCAAAGCTATGGAGAGGGACCTTTCCTTCCATTATGCGGGTCACATGCTACATTCTATATTCTGGCCTAACATGAAATCAGGCGGTGGCGGAAAGCCTGGCGGCAGTATAGCTGACAAAATTAACGCAGATTTCGGCGGCAGTTACGATGGATTTAAGGCTCAATTTACAGAGGCCGCCAAGACCGTAGAAGCTATTGGGTGGGGTATACTTGCATACGATCCGCTTTCGGATCAATTATTGACATTTGGTGCAGAGAAGCACAACTTACTACTCGGTCCAGGGACTATTCCATTACTAGTTTGCGACGTGTGGGAACATGCCTACTATCTCCAGTACAAAAATGACAAGGCAAGTTATGTTAATGCCTGGTGGAATGTGGTAAACTGGGATGACGTCGCCAAGCGATTCGACAAGTCGAAGTAATGAACCAAATTTTCTTCATTTTTGTAATTAATAAAACTGCTTTTAGTGATCATCACTGGTGAAAACCAGTGACGAGTTACTCAATAATTTGTGCCCCGTGCGATTCGAAATTTGATAATTACGAAAAATTCATGAATCATATATTGAAATTCATAAAGATCAACCCTCATTACGAATGAAACCAAAGATTATCAAAAGTAATAGGAACTAAAGTAGATATACCTACTCGTTTTCATCTATCTCATAATGCATGCGGCAATAAATCTAAGTAATTACAAGGTTACATGGCAGAGCTTTCGCATCGAAATTAATCTAATTAATCCTTTTAGGTTTTTTGCAAGTCGACAATGCTAATAGAACAATAATTTTCCCGTGTAGTTCTGCTTACAGCCATATTATAGTTGTAAATTTTTTCAGAATATTCCTGGAGCACTGGGTTGATAGGATCTAACGATTTACTTGCATAAAAGCCAGGACAGTCACCGGTTAATTGAAACGTGGCATGAATGACAGCTTTTTGATTGTCAGACTCTATCCATGAAGCAAAGGGATACAGCCAGCAAACCCCGGGTTTTTCGGGATGGATTCCACAGTAACCGCTTGCATCTAGGAATCTGCAGTGAAGTGGCACGCCGTCCTGCTCTTCCTTCTCCTCAGAATTTCTTTTTAGCGAAAGCATTGTTAGTGTAGTTATAACATTGCCGAACGATTCTTGTTCTGCCCAACTTGAGATTCTTGTTTCACTTTCGATAAACTCCGCTTTTGAAAGATAGCCCATCTTCCTGGCAATTATTTCGATATCATCTTTTGTAAGTGGCAGTCTTCCTTGCCGCTCGCAACAATTGTGACAATCTGGCCACATACATCTCCACAATACGTAGAGACTATCATCTGTAAGTGTGGGAATGTGAAAAATGACTCCATTAACTTCTAGCGCTGTATCCACCACGTCGTTTCTTTTGCCAAGGTGTAGATCGTATATTTCTGGATCTATCATCCACCTTTTAGAAAGCAGTTCAAGAGAGTCTTTGACAGAACTATCAGATTTCATATGCAGATATAGCAAAACCCGGCGTTTAAATGTGCCCCGCGACGCAGTGGTGGAAGGATTTCGCATTAAGAAATGAGCACGAAGCCTTCAGTCGAAGCTGCTGCAAAGGAAAGCCGAGTCAAAGGTAAAGGAAAGCATGCATCTTCAACTGAAAATCGGAGAATGGTATGGGAGAAAATCATTTGGCCTCTAATATTAGATGTCAACAGGTCATATTTTATCTTGAATGAATATCATGTAAAGAGAGATCAATTTTGTCAAACGTACAAGATACGACCATCAAAGGTCGCAGGCGGTGTAGTCTCATTATTGGTTAAAGGGATACTTATCAGAGAAAAGAACATCTATTCTATACACTATAGGCTCATTCCTTACATGCGGAAGAGAGTATATTTGGAATACGGACTAGTACTTAGAGAAATCAACACAAAACGTTAAAGTCAAATACGGGTCTAGTTGTGGATGTTGTGTAGCTCGTGTGAAGCCCGGTCGAACCTGTGTTATTAAGCTAATCAGGTACCGAATCTAGTGGCCAATCTCCAAGAAAGGGCTAGGGATTTCAGGCTCTGGATCTCATATGAGAAAAGAAACCTGGAGACAGCAGTTCGAATCTGCTCCGGGCTACTACTCTTTGCTTATTTAGATTGTTGGACCTGCGTTTCTAATTTCCTCATTAACGTTATCGAACTTTTCAAAGTTCTTGACAAATAGTGATGCAAGCCTCCTAGCTGATATTTCGTACTTTCGCTTGTCAGACCAACTGTTTCGGGTGTTAAGGACTTCCGGAGGTACCCCTGTACATGACGTTGGGATATCCAGATTAAAAATATGATCATGGGCGAAAGAACTTTTTTCAAGATCTCCATTCAATGCGGCCCTTACCATTGCTCTCGTATGTGCAAGATTCATTCTCTTACCAACACCATAGGGTCCCCCAGACCAACCTGTGTTGATGAGATACACCCTGGTATTATGCTTAGTAATTTTTTGTCCGAGCATCCTGGCGTATTCCTTAGCAGACAATGGCATAAATGGCGCACCAAAACATTGTGAGAACGTCTCTTTGGGTTCCGTGATTCCTCTCTCTGTTCCTGCAAGTTTACTGGTATAACCAGACATAAAGTGATACATTGCTCCTTCTTTCGTAAGCCTTGCTATCGGAGGCATCACTCCGAAGGCATCCGCGGTTAGAAAGATAATGACCTTCGGATGATTCGCAACACTAGGGATAACCGCCCGCGGGATGAAGTTGAGAGGATAAGCAGCCCTAGTGTTTTCTGTGAGAGTGCCGTCGGCAAAGTCAGGCTCTCGAGTACAAGGATCTATAGTGACGTTCTCCATTACTGCACCAAATCTTATTGCATTCCATATTTGCGGCTCATTTTCCTTCTTTAGGTTTATGCATTTTGCGTAACAACCGCCTTCGAAATTGAAAATTCTATCATCAGACCAGCCATGTTCATCGTCACCGATAAGTTGCCTTTCAGGATCGGCCGACAGAGTGGTCTTTCCGGTACCTGATAAACCAAAAAATAAAGCTGTATCTCCACTTCTGCCGACGTTCGCGGAACAATGCATGGGAAAAACACCCTTAAGTGGCAGAAGGTAGTTCATTACAGAAAACATGGCTTTCTTGATTTCACCTGCGTATGATGTTGAACCTATCAGAACAAGGTTTTTCTTGAAATTTATTATAATAAATGTCTCAGATCTTGTTCCTTCCAAATCAAAGACTGCGCCAAAGTCATTTACGGATAAGAGCGTGAACTTGGGTTCGTGATTTACTAGCTCTATGTCCGTTGGACGAATAAAGATTTGAGATGCAAAAAGATTTTGCCATGCCTTATCAGTAATTACCCTTATGGGTAGTCTATATTCATGATCTGCTCCAACGAAACCGTCGAAAATAAAAAACTCTTTGCCCTCGACAAATGTTCTCATTCTACCAAAAATCATTTCAAATTGGTCTTCTGATAGAGGGTGGTTAATCTTTCCCCAATCTATCGTACTGTGTGTTACATCGTCATCGACAATATATCTGTCGTCTGGCGATCTTCCTGTAAATTTGCCAGTTTTAACGGATAATGCCCCTGTAATAGAAAGCTCTCCCTCTATTCTATGGATGGCAACCTCTAGTAATTCCGGTACCGCGAGATTTCGGAAAATCTTACTCGGCCTGATTTCCAATTCTTCGAGTTGCATAAGACACTTTGTAGCGAGAGTCTGCTGGTTGTCATTCATTGGCACCACATAAACGTGAACTTGCATATTTAATTGATTTCCTACTCAAGCTTTAGGATGGATTCTAATTGTTCTATAAATCAATACTTATCGCAACAGCCATTTAGACAGACGCTTTCACATAATAGAAGAATTTACACAAAACATTATGATACAAATTTACATTGTTTGATAATGTTCATGAAGTTTCAAATCATTATGAAGCTTCCGAACAAAACAGTAATCTTGCAACTCTTTTTTTGGTTGAAGATTGAACAGCAAAAGCCAATTATTAAAAATAAAAGAGGCGACATCATGGCATGGGATACGAGGGTTTGATATTGTGATCCATACCCATATTACTATCGTCGAGATGTTATTGGCTTAAATACTCGAGTACAATATCAATAAAATATGGCGTATGCACATCCTGAAGTTCTAGTCGATACTCAATGGGTAGCTGAACACTTAAAGGATTCAGAAAAGGTTCGAATAGCTGAAGTAGACTATGACCCACGGTCCAATTATTCACTGGGTCACATCCCAGGAGCTGTTTTGTTTGACTGGAAGGAAGATATCAACGATCCAGTAAGTCGGAATGTTTTGAGTAAGCAAGCTTGCCAGGATTTATTACAACAGAGAGCAGGACTTAACAATGATACCACGTTAATCCTTTACGGAGATTTTAACAATTGGTTCGCGGCCTTTGCATTTTGGGTCTTTAAGTATTATGGCTACAAAGACGTCAGACTAATGAATGGAGGCAGAAAAAAGTGGTTGGTGGAAGACAGACCCGTGAGCAAAGACATTCCGAAATATCCCTCAGGAACTTTCAAGGCGTCAGATGCTGACAATAGAATTAGGGTGTTTCTGAACGACGTTAAAGAATCGTTAGAGAAGGAAGAGAGAGTAGCAATGGTCGACGTTCGAAGTCCAAGAGAATTTACAGGGGAAATTCTCGCTCCGCCAGAATATCCGACAGAACATGCCCAGAGAGGAGGACATATCCCCGGAGCAAAGAACATTCCATGGAGTCAAGCTGTCAATGATAATGACGGCACATTCAAACCAGTAGAGGAATTAAGGAATCTTTATGAATCAAAGGCAATAACGCCTGACAAAGAAGTGATTGCGTATTGCAGAATCGGTGAAAGGTCATCGCACACTTGGTTCGTCCTCAAATACCTGCTTGGTTACCCGAATGTTAAGAACTATGATGGATCATGGACAGAATGGGGCAATATGATTGATAATCCTATAGAAAAATAAGTATATAAATAAATCTAGACAAGTATTGTACTTGCACGACAATAGTGTCCGATTGCAGAGAACGAATATTGAAGTTGAAACAAAAAATGATGATTTAGCATAATTCGAGATCACTTTCAACTCCTTGCGATGACAAAGGGTACCTGTCGATTTTTGTAATATTGGGACGGAAGCGGGAATCTAATTTTTTCAGTTTTATCGGCAACAGTAATACCCATTATTTTAGTTGATACAATCCAACCCATCTAAGAGTATGTTCGGTCTAGAAACGAAATAATTTATCACAAACTGCAGAAAAGAATATGAACAATTAACGTGTAGCTAGTTCTTTATATGCTAGCCATTGTTATTTGATGAACCCCAACATTCAATAAATAGACCCGCCTTCTGGGCGGCGTGGAATATTCAAAGCTTTGTGAATCGATATTTGCTTTACACGACGATATCCGCTATGCTGCTGTTGTGGATGATTCGGGGTTACAAATTGCTGGTGGTATGCGTAGCGGTATGGATTCTATTGTTGACCAAACCAATGAGGAATTATACCTTGCACAAACAGCTCTTCGTAAATCAATGAGACAGAGGTTTGATGACACTATGGGAAAAGCAAGATTCGCGTACGTAGAGCGCGAAAAAATCTCGATCTTGACATTTTATCTAAATAAGAATATTCTCATCGTAACCCTGGAATCAAATATAGACTCTCATACTGCGATTGATATCGCGGAAGATGCATTGGAATTGCTGCGTTCAAAATAAAGATGCAATTTGTATGTCTACAATGATGGATCACAGTCTTCTTCTGGCATATGGTGGTAGACGTGCGGCGCAGCAAGCATCTGTCTATGTTATTTCAACTTTTCAAATTATGCATAGTCTTCAGATCTTCCTTGAATAAATCTAATTCGGGGGGAACGATGATACTACCAATGGAATCTTTTAGAGATAACGGTTTTCCGGTTTCGTCTGAAATAGTTTCTTTTTTCTTATTCCATACCGTCGAGTTAAAATCCATAATCAGTCTGGTATATCTTGTGAGTTCGCCATAATGTCCCAGCGATTGAGGCATTGGTTGTAGATGGATACTCTCGGTGGAGTAAATTTTTGTCCATAATTCCTCGGTAATAAATGGACATATTGGGGCTAGGAGAACTAAAATTGTCGAGAAACATTTGTGGCAGGTGAATATGGCTGATCTCTGCCCAGATTGGTCACCGGTATCGTAAATGCGTCCTTTTATCATTTCTATATAGTGAGGAGCAAGTATATTCCATGTAAATTCTCTAATCCCATTTGCGGGAATGAAAAAGTTAAAATCAACATAACCGTCCCTGCACTTATCGATGAGCTTGGATAATTCACCGATAATCCATCGGTCAGATGCTGAGAGCATAACAGGCATCTCTAAAATAACATCGAATGAAGATAGAAATCTGCCAATGTTCCATAGTTTTGATAAGAAATTCTTTGCAGTTGTGATTCTTTGCTCGGAGCAACGAAAATCATACCCCAAATTACTTTCTGCTGCTGCCCAGAACCTGAAAACATCCGCCCCGTATTTATGGATAAGAGGAAGAGGATCAATAACATTCCCTTTACTTTTGCTCATCTTTTCACCTTTTTCGTCTAGACCATATCCCATAATCCAGGCATCAGACCACGGTAATCGACTAGTAAGCTGGAAGCATCGCAACATTGTGTAATAAAGCCAGGTTCTTATGATATCCTTCCCCTGTGGTCTTACTGTAGTAGGATAAGTATATTTGTAGAATTGCGAATTATTCTTATATTTTGTAATAAACAGCGGACTAATACTAGAGTCCAGCCATGTATCAAATGTTCTATCTTCTCCGATAAATTCCGTGCCGCCACAATTGCAACATTCTTCAAATGGGGGTTTTTCTTTCCACGGTCTATAATATCTTCCTTCGTTTGGTAGATTAGGACATTTGCACTTGTTACAATACCATATTGGAACCTCGGTACCATAAAATCTTCTTCTTGTAATCGGCCAGTCAATTGCAACAGAGTTTAGCCAATCAAGCAAAATTTGCCTATGCATATCAGGATGGAATGTGATTTTCTTTGCTAGTTCTTTTAATATAGGGATATAATCGATTTGCTTTAGGTAGTAATCTTCTAGGGGTATGATTTCGACCGGAGTCTTGCTGCGTTCACATATTGGTGTCCGGTGAATAATATTTTCTTCTTTTTCAAGAACGCCGATGTTTCTTAACTTCTCAATGATTTTGGTTCTCGCTTGAGTTACCGAAAGGTTAGCATACGCACCGGCTGCAGAAGTCGTTCTCCCGGTCTCATTTAACGATACTATTTCTTTTAATCCTAGCTCGCGGAATAGCCGAACATCGTTTTCATCCCCATAGCTACAAACCATGACTACCCCAGACGCAAATTCCTGTTTTGCGGAAGGGTGTGCAATGATCTTTACCGTTCTGTCGAATATGGGTACTAGAGCATGCTTTTCTACCAGATTTACATACCGCTCGTCTTTTGGATTTACAATAATTGATTGGCATGCAAAAAGTAATTCTGGTCTAGTTGAAGCAACAACTATGTAATTCCCAGTTTCCATTATCCTAAATCTTATGTAAATTAGCTTTGTTGGAATATTTTCGTAGATAATTTCCGCATCTGCAATAGTTGTTCCACACTGTGGACAATAATTATTTGGTCTGTTTGAACGATATATAAGATTCTGTTTCCATAAATGAATGAAGGTACTCTGTGTTAAAGCCCGATATTGATTTGAATCGGTACGATAATATTCTTCAAAGTTTCCACTAATGCCCAGAGTTTTCATTATCTGAATCATTTCATGCTCTAGATCGTCGAGCGCATGAGCACAGAGTTCAAGAAATTTTTCTCGATCCGTCTTCCGCATCACGATTTTATATTTTTTTTCTGTGTAAATCTCGACCGGTAGACCGTTTCTATCAATGCCTAATGGGAACAATACATTGTATCCCATCATTCTGGAAGTTCTTGCGATCATATCTATTTGTGAATAGTGAGCAGCGGCTCCGATATGCCAAGGTCTCCCAGATGGATATGGAGGGGGAGTATCAATCACAAAAGCTTTTCTAGATTCGTCTATAGAGAACTTGTAGATCGCATTATTATCCCATTTTTGCAGAATAATATTCTCGAGGGCAGGATTCCATAACTTGGCTTCAATTCTGGGTACCATTTCATACTTTCATCTAATAGTTTACCAGTGGCGTATCCATACCGTTATTAATGTTAGTATAGTTTTGGAATTATTAAGGTTAGTAACTATGGCCGATAGATTATTGGGGTTGCATATATTGATAATCATAATAATAATAATATTTTTCCTGGTCACACTTGGTTGTTCTATTTTTTTCACAATGGTAATTTTTTCTTCAAGAGTATCGGGTGAACAAGCAGGAAATTTGATGGTGCTTGCATTGGTACCGCCTTCAATTCTGACAGTAGTATTTCTGCATAAAGTTGCTAGCAAGTTATATGACCGATTAAATGGAGCAATAATCAAATCTTCACTAAAAAAATAACTTCGTAAAACATATTCTATTCGGAGAAATCAATCATCTAGAAGTACTATCCATTGCGAGCAGCTTATGGTAATATTTTTTTTTTGAATGCCTAAAGACGGGATCTTTCATTCCCAATGACCTGAAAGCATCAAGTCGTTGCATGCATGCGTAACATTCTCCGCAATGCCTTCTGGCTTTGGTATGACAACTCCACGTTAATTCAAGTGGTACTTTCAGATTTATTGCTAGGCTGATTACATGTTTTCTATCCATCTTGCTTAATGGGGTCACTATAACACATGGATCCTGATTGGAAAATAAACTGCCTTGTTTGAACAGTAAATTTATCTTTTCTATGTAGTTCTTCGTGGCATCCTTAAAAAAAGATCCATCGTGGCAGTTGTGGCCTCCAACAATCCATTTAATGTTAAGAAATTCTGCATAGTGCGCAGCTATGGAATAAAAGATCAGATTTCTCGCGGGAACATAAGATGGCCATCTGCTATCAGATTTGTGACAGTTACCAATCTCGAAATCTGAACATTCTTTAATAAAAGGAATATCGATCTCCAAGAAATTAGAAATGTTTGCTCTTTTCGCTAATTGAACTGCTGCTTCTTTTTCTTTGCGAATTCTATCGTAACAATTAAAAGTAATCGCTGAAACATCTGAAAATTTTTCCTTTGCCCAATAAAGACATGTAGCTGAGTCCAGTCCACCTGAGAGCATCACCATTGCCTTTGATTCTCTCATTATCTAATCGTTTTTTATTTTAGCAATTAGATGGGCGCCCTTATTGACTCCTTCGTAAATATAGACGCCCAATGCTTCTACATTTGCTGGCATTTTTGGGGCAAGCAATCTTATTATTTCCGTTGAAAGAGTTTCTACCGTTGCTTCACCTGACAATAAGAATGTCGTGAGTCTTGGCAGTTGCAGATTGAAGTATCCGCGAGGTCCTTCAAATGATATATAATAATAAAGATCGTCTTGTTTTTGCAAGTATTTTTTATTAATGAAGAATTTATGGTCAATAACATTTAGTGTATCTTTAATTATCTTCTTGGCTTCACTGAAATCGATCACAAGGTTATTTGTCATTTGGCCAATAATCTCTACCATCACAGTGGAAGTATGCCCATGCAAGATAGAACATTTCTCGACCAGTGGGAGAATATGCGCATAGTCGAATGCAAGTGAAGGATCCTCTATAAATATTGATCCGGTGTGGTTGTTGGGGTTAGAATCATAGAAAAATAAAGAGTCTAATTCATTGACTTTTGCAGCATGCTTTGAGTGTCCGAGGGCAATAACATCGACATCAGGTAGTTCCTTTTTTATTAGTTCGAATTTATCTATGTCTTCTTTTGAATCAACTATTTCGATGTACCTGTTGCTTGTCTTGAAATCGATCTTCGCGCTCGTACCATCTTTGAAGCTCAAATTAGCATCATACTCGTAGGTTATTCCTAGAAACGACAACAGCTTTGAAATGGAGAATTCCGCCCTGCTTCTTAATAAGTTCCCGTTATTATCAATATATCTGATGTCTTTATCAAGGACAACTCTTTCCATCGGAATATTAAAAAAAAGCATCGTCACATATAAATTCACCCTCATGAGCTATTTTTCGATTTTTCCTGTTGATGGTATTATGGTGTTGCCGGTAATTCCCTACACCATGAACAAGTCCGGAAGATATCATTGATGACGCTTTGCGCTGAATCGTGGTTGTGCTACCTGTTTTCGTCAAAGTACCTTAAACCAACTATCTTAAGATGTCGACATTCCAGAGTAATAAAATTGTAGTTTTCAGTCATACTATATAGAGCTTAGGATCACAATACCAATCGCGGCAGCATTCTAATCATTAATTCCGATCATTTTGGTTGTTAAATTCAAGCTGATTTTTTGACCACCAGAATCAAGCATGAAATAATTGTGACTTATTTTGCTGTAGGAATGAACACTGTACTCTTCTGTGGAATCGAAGTCGCGGTAGACGAAGCTGAAACTCCTGATGGTGGCCCAAACATACCTGAGTCGAACCCGATGACACGCATTCTATCAACAAGTTCCAAAGCCTTAGTACTAGATAGATCATTTGAAGCAGGCATAGCTGTGCCGTTTGTGATATGAAGCAAAGGTGTAGCTATCACGAAAGGAATTTTATCATTATTATTTGGTAGCTGGGGTTTTTGAATAGGGTTAATAGCTTGATTAACAGGACTCTTGGTGCTATTTGTCTGAGGATTTTGGACATTAATCTTATTGGAAATGGCCGGGATATTGATATTGTGTCCAGGGTTCGGAATTGAAACTCTGCCGTTCTCGGATTTGAAACTATTAGCAATTGGCGGAACTGTGGGATTGCTAAGGGTTGTGCTAGTAGTACTAGGTATGTAAACCTTTCCGCTTTCATTACTCACACTGCTCTGCAAAGCAAGATGAGTTGAGTTTTGTTTTGAAGATATAAGTGGAGAGTTGTGATTATTGTTATTGCTTATTGTTGGTGATGGTGTGGTTGTTGGCGGTAGTGAAGCAATTTGTTTCGTGGTGGTGACATTATTATTATTGTTGATATTATTTAGGCCTGAAGCACTAGTACTATTATTTGAACTCGCGATTGGAATGGGAATTACTGTGAATGTTTTTGAAACTGAATTATTTTGATAACCTGGCGCAGATGTCTTCATTGCCACCTTATACTTGCCACTTGTGTTATTTCCACTAACTTGCCATGAATATGATACTTTTCCCTTCTCATTTGTAGTACCCTCTAACCTTTTAGATACCCCAGACGGATCTGTGATACTTCCAGATACTGAAGCTCCAGCAACGGCATGCGTACTGTTACTATCAGTAACCCCAAGTGTCAGATTCTCTTTATCTCCTACATGAACAGGGCGCTTTGCTAGATGCATCGAAACGAATAATGATCTGGAGTTATTATTGTCAGCTTTGGTGATAGATGATGTGTTGGATTGTTGCTTCCCAGATTCGACTGAACCCTTGTTATTCAGGTTATTATCATTAGTTTTGATTGTACTAGGTGATGTCGGTCCTGATGAAGATTTCGAAGTGGTACCTTTCTGTTGCCCGTGATCAATATTTGCATTTGTGGTCCCGCTAGTGTGAGTGTCACTTTGATGTGTGGATATGATGCCGGTGGTAGAAAGTAGCGCGGCAGCACTGACACTTGTAATTTGTGAGGGTGGGTTGACCTGCTGCGATCCCTTTCCTGTTTGTCCGGTAGCATTATTATTGGCCCCGTTTACCGGTATTGCGTTGGTTTTTGTTGCATTTGTTTTTGTTGTTTTGCTATTTAGTTGCTGAGAATTCGTAGGGATAGAGCCTGATGTCTTTATAGTATTATTCGATAATGGTGAATGCTTTTTCTCGATACTACTTTGAGTTTTAGTGGCGTTGAGACTATTATTACCTACTTTGATATTACTTGAATTTTTAAGGGAGTGTTCTTGCTGATTCATTGTAGATGTCGGTGCTCCTGTAACATTTACGCTATAGAATTTTGTTAAAAGGGTTGAACTGTTACTACCGTTGGCATTATTCTCTTGGCAGGCTAGTTTCGATGTTATCTTGTTTGTTCCTGTTTTGATTGTAGTATAAGTTGGAACAAGATTGAAGACCCATGTTGAATAGTCATTTGTATTATTATGGCCGCCAGTAGGAAGTGCTCTCTGGTATGGTTTCATGTCATTCACAATGACATACACTTTACAATCCAGCGGGCCGTTATGAGATGCAATCCCGCTAATCTTCAGAGCGGTGCTAGTGAGTGATACTGGTTGGCCCTTTGCAGGAGATGTAATTTTAATTCCGATGGTTTTTGTCGGTTGCTGCGCCGCTGCAGAGTTCACGATTATCGTTGAAAGAATGAGGAGCGAAGTAAATCCAAGCAACGGTATGGATTTATTGCTCACCAATAATTGCCACCTCCGAACACAACAATGCTTCGATCATAATCACAGCCAATTTTGTTGGGGTTAGAGTTTGAAAGTTCTGTATTGATAGATTTTACTTTAGAAGGATTCATTTCGCATCTGACATTGAAGATAGCCAGCAGGGAAGTACTAATTGTCGGATAAACCATTACAACGTAACCACCTACTTTACATATTATATGAACTTCGTCTAAGGTTCTGATAAGAAAAATTCATTTGATTCTCCTTCTGATCTCTTACGATAGTATTATACGATTAAACGGTACAATTCAATTTCGTTAAATTTAGTTTAGAATGCATTCATCGTGAAATTTTATGATTAGCATAACAACTATGAGTGTTTTTTCTTTTTATATTCGCAGCTGCGTCTGCCATCGTTAGAGGAAAAGTCCTCGTAAGGTTCGACCTGTCATGGTTCTATTTTATTGTTCACTTGATAGGATTAGATCATTGCATGTCCCGATCTCACATCTTTACTGACAATAACTTTTGTATGCCTTGGAGTCAGGATCCAAACATGCGAATGCCTCTAATAGTAACTGAAACTTTTCTATGACAGATGTATACGACAAATCTGTGATAGTTTACACATGCCCCTTTTTGAAATGCAAAAATGGGTACGCAAACCTACACAAGTCGAGAAGCAAGAAAAAGCTTAGGACGCGGATTGACTATCGCGAGCATCGTCAAGTGTGTGCCGCTTCAATCAAGTATTGGCTATTAAATTAGAATTCTAAAGAATTTGCTTAATCGAATAATACAAATTACGAATAGTATATGCCATCAATAAAGGAACATCTATAAATATTCACAAAAGTTTGGAGGGGTTATATTGTGGAAAATGTGGTTTTGTACAAAAAATTATGGAGGTGGTATCGTGGGAGGTCGTGCAGGTGGATGAGGAATTTGAGGAGGGATCGATGGCGCGGTGAGAAACGGAAGAGGGGAGGGTCTAGGAGTAAGTGTTGCTTTCAGGTCCATTGCGTGTCCATTTCTATATACAGTTAAAGTAATATTGTCGCCAACAGACTTGTGCTGGTCGATATAGGAGATCAAATCATCAATTCTTACGACAGCATGTCCATCCACACCTATTATCACATCACCTGCGTGTTTCTTTGAATATTGGTCTGTGGTACTTCCATGGACACCTGCTTTATCAGCAGGCCCATTCTTCGTAATTGTGTCAATATATATGCCTTTAAGATTCGTTACTGCCGGTCCACCTGTCAGATTTTCTGATAAATCCGACGTCAAAGTAGCACCATTAAGACCTAGATATGGATGTATATAATATCCTTTTTCAATTAATGCTGGAGCTATTCTGATTATCGTGTTAGATGGAATTGCAAATCCTATCCCAGAGAACGTACCTGATGCAGAAAATATGGCAGTATTCATTCCAATAACCTGTCCTTGTATATTAAGCAGAGGCCCACCAGAGTTGCCGGGATTTATTGGCGCATCTGTTTGGATTGTATTTGGTATAGAAAATCCAGCTCCTGCAGCAGCTGGAAGTAATCGACCTACCCCGCTTACAATACCTGTTGTCATAGTATCACTAAGCCCAAATGGATTACCGATTGCAATTACTTGATCTCCAACTTCGAGTTTCGAAGAATTGCCAATTGCGAGTGGTTCGACAGAAGCTAATAACTGTTGCTGTTGTTGTTGTGTCGTGTTCCGTGAAATTTGTAAGACCGCTATATCACTAAAGATATCAGTTCCTATCACCTTTGCTGTATCTCTATTTCCATCTACAAATGTTACGTCCACAATCTTTGCATCACCCACTACATGACCGTTAGTGATTATGTGCCCTTGGTTATCGTATACAAAGCCAGAACCTAGTGCAGTAGCATTTGGTGACTGAGGATTTAGAGCGTCGGGTGCCGCTGGTATTTTGCTTGTTATTTGCACAACAGATTTCTCTACTTGTTTGAATATTGTCTTGAGAGGTAAGGGGGTAGCAGAAGAGGAGGAAGTATTAGTATTTTGTTCGGTTGGACTTGTAGAATTTATTGAATGCTGTTGTATTGCCATAACGTTAACTGGAATTCTAAATGTACTCCATGGAATTATTATCAGTGTTATTGAAAAAACAATAACTATTGTAGCTATAGTAGATACATATGGTTTTCTCATTGCAATGACCTGTGTTCATGGCCTTATAAGGGTTATTCATCGAATTAAAATTCGTCTATAGCATTGGCGCGTTCACGGCTGGCGGTTGGTTTATGACAAATAGCAACGCTTTATCGAAGCTCTCTCCAAGCGCCATCAAATTGCCTGTATAGACAGTTAGTGCTTCATTTATTCGTATGGAAGTACATAGAGAACGTAATTTTTGATATTGATTGAAAACAGGCAACGCATAATTGAGGAGCAGCGTCCAGCCCTTCGTCATAACCGGACGCCGCAAGAGGGTGGGGTATTTTCTGTTCTTGCGATCACTGAGAATGAAGTAATTCCCAGGTATACTAACTTAACACAGATATTTTATAAAAATAATATGATACATTCGACGAATGCACCAGGGTCAGAGCTGGTGTATTGCATGCACGTAGAACCTAAAACTAGTCATTGCTGACAACGAAAGGAGTTCCCGTTGTTCAATGTCGTGCACAGATGGTGTGTACAAATACAGAAATAGCTTTAGGGATAAGGCTATCGATCGAAATTATGAACTATTTTGTGAGCTTTAATAGAATCATGATAACACTGTAGATTTAGTATTATTGGGATTAGAAAAAAATCTGTGGCGATGGTGCATGTAGCCACTAGTGGCATATGCAGATGTGAAAGATGTCAGTAGTGTTAATGCTGTCGCTGTTATTATCGCGATGGCAAATATAATTGGTGCTGTGGATGTTATGTACATGTACTTGGACGAAAAGAGGACATCCTTTATAGGAACTTGGTTTGTCTTCATCATAACTGAGTTTTATATCTATTCTATATTTGGTTTTAGATGAATAATTGTGATAGGAGATGATGGGGGTATTAGTACGAAGTTGATTTATCAAACAGATATAAATGAACATAATTTGATTCGCGATTTTTCACCTTTTTAACCCAGCATAAAAACATGGTGAACTCGGGCATAGGAAGATGTCCCTACCGTGCTACTTGGTTATTCCTTGCTCAGAACATCCTGTCATGTTCAGAGTGATTAAGATCTGTTATTCTGTATGCTTCTATTCCTTCCAAAGGAGAAAGGATAGTATATCCAGGCTTCCATTCCATGACGCTGATCCCTCCCAAATCCAGTGTTCATCTTTCTAAGGCTTAATTTACTTCGATCTTTCCAAAATATTATATCGGTGAAATGGGCGCTCCTGTCTTCTTTTCATCTCTAGGATGAGCGCTATGTATAACGGCTTCTCCATCTTCTACCCTTCTTCTCGTACTTCTGCCCAATATCTTCTGGTACGTTTTCGAAACAAGATTCTCATCTCTGCTCGACCTTAGCCATTTTCTGATAAATATCACGGCAAGGCCAATAGCGGCAGCACCAATTACAGTCCCAAACAATTCCACAACATCGTCAGAAGATCCTTCAGGTTGTTGAGATTTAATCTGAAGAGGACTATTTACAACTATCTCATGAATATTTTTCAAACTATCACTATATGTAATCTTGAGCGAAACAGGATAAATCCCAGTACCTGTATTGTTGTCTGTTCCCACACCATAGGTTTGCATAGGAGATGAATTCAATGCAATTCTAATTTGAGACGGTATCTTTTCTTTGACAATTTCGTTACTGGTAATATTATTGTGTTGCTGATTTTTCGGTATTGGTAATTGTACTGCCTGTAATGGAATGTTGAATGGTATCGGAGAATTTGTTGCTATATTGCCAAGATATTGAGAAGAACCAGGTACTAGAATTGAGGTAAGATTCTTATTTGTTGTTGAGGGTAAAGCGGCCTGTGTTTGTGATTGTCCTTGTCCTTGATTTAGCATTTCTACACTCGCAAATTGTGCAGGGGTATTACCTTCATTTAAAATATTTCCTACGAGATTAGGAGTACTGCCAATATATCTAACACTGAGATTACTTACCCTTAGCTGGATATCTCCAACTACCATTGCACCCAAATTAAATGCACACTTGGTGACCATTTTGAATATATTGTATGATCACATTGAAAACAACAGGATTGCCCATCAAAGATGTAGGTGCAAATACCTGAGTACTCAATTGTTGACTTGATCCAGGAGATATACTGGGTAAATTCCAGTTTGAAGGACCCAAAATTCTGACCGAACTAGATTGGGAGACTAGGGAAACGGCCAAGTCTGTTATTGAGTTTTTAAGGGGGGGCTCGCAATCGGGGAAACAAAGGCATTATCGTTGTTGATGGCAAAGGTTACATTCTGTATCTTACCAGCAGCTATTTGGATAGGTGAGGTACTCGAATTATGAGAAGTCGGAGATGAAGATGGGGATTGGTTTGTATAAGTCAGATTAGGCGGGTCGACATTAGTATTCGTATCGTTATTAGTATTAGTGTTAATAGGATTAGAAGGGGAATGAACGAAGGAAGCAACTCTTGTTAACATTTCATTTCTCGACGAAGTGGTAGGTGACACCGAAAGTGATGGAGGGGATGATGGTGATGAAGATCGAGATGATGAAGATGGAAAGGATGATGGTGATGTTGAAGATCGAGAGGATGGGGATGGTGATACACTTAATCCCGATTGAGGAGAAATAGGTAATATTTGCAGTCCTACTAGCTGGTTTGTAGTCTTTCTATTGCCATAGGAATCGTGATACGATAGTCCTAAATTCAAAGTTTGTACTGTACCTGCAGCTGCAATGCTTGGATAGATAATAAGAGTTATCTGTTGTGATCCCCCAGGCGAGATAGTTCCGATACTAAATACTTTAGATCCAAGAATTACTGTAGAGGAAGACGAAGGTTGTGCAGCTACTCCAGTAGTAACATTAGTGGCTACAGTAACAGTTGTACTACCTACAGAAGCAGCTGTCAGACCGGCAATGCTAACAATAACTCCACGAGCAGTTGCAGAACCATCATTTTTAATTGTTAATTTTACTGCGTTCGGAACTCCCGGAACTACATTTATCGTCTGAATCAAAGATGAAGAATTAATTAACGAAGAAATATTCGATAATGAAGATAATGAAGGTGAAGAAGAAACTGCATCAAGTATCACTTTCCCAGTTATCGTGAATGGTACTGTTATTGTTTCTGATCTAAAATGTTTCTGCCTTAGTTCAGTGACCTCCAATTTTAATTCAGGATTATATTGTTTATCTACTTGAGCATTTCCTAATACCTTTACTCCAAAATAAAGCGTAAATGCACGACCAGGGTCAACAACTCCATCGTAGCTAGATAAAGCAGTTTGTGAATCCGAGCCAGGAATACTGCTCCTTTGGGGAGTAATAAGAGGTTCAAATCCTTGTGGGAGCTGGTTATGCCAGTAATAGATGAAAAGCCTTCATTGATTAATACCACTGCAAGGATTGACGGGCCTTCTCCGGGACCTACTTCTTGCTTGATCACAGGTAATATGCTCTCTCCTGACGTACGTGCTGATGTGGTGCCGGCAACAAACTGGTCTTGTGCTGTATTAAAAGTCCAATAAGAATTAACAAAATTAACCTTAACTGGACCCTTAATATTCGAAAAATTCTGTACAATACGGATAGTGGTCACATTAGCCGGTTTTGTAGAATTAGATGGTTTTGGACAGGTGCAATTATTTGATGATGAAATTGATTTTGTGTCGGAAGAGTGATTGATTTTAAAGGTAGTTGGTCTATCAATGGCGATACTGTTATCGTGAACTGATGTCCGAGAAGCGGTAGCAGGAAGAGCTCTAAGTTGTTTTTGAGAATCAGTAG
>WNFX01000443.1_pt1 | contig 40071 bp, 40 predicted proteins | sample 5400111 | NCBI WGS metagenome assembly WNFX01 (sample SAMN13153363, study PRJNA577476) | soil metagenome | isolation source: 40 cm soil or saprolite under grassland replicate 1 | place: USA:California | collected 2016-06-15
TAAACATTTTAGCAGGACTCGACAAACCAACCTCTGGCGAAGTGATTTTGAATGGTCAACCGGTTCGAGAAACTGGCCCAGATAGAATTATGGTATTCCAAGAGAATGCATTATTCCCTTGGCTCAAAGTGATAGACAACGTAGAATTCGGGTTGAAAATGGCGGGCGTTGAAAAGGATAAAAGGCACGAAATAGCGATGCATTTTCTTGACATGATGCAGTTGAAAAAATTTGCTGGAGCATTCACCTACCAATTATCGGGTGGTATGAAACAAAGGGTTGCAATCGCTCGCGCACTCGTCACGGATCCAGAAGTGTTACTAATGGATGAGCCGTTTGCGTCGCTTGATTCACAAACAAGAGATCTCCTTATGGTAGAATTACAACTGATCTGGGCGCGAACAAGGAAGACTATTGTTTTTGTTACACACAACATAGCCGAGTCAGTTTGCCTTGGAGACAAAGTCGTGGTGTTTACTAGTAGGCCGGGAAAGGTCAAAAAGGAGATAGCGATTGAATACAGACGGCCGAGGTTGAGCGAGGATAACAACTTGTACAATTATCGGAGAAAAATTCTTGATGAGCTCGCTACAGAAATAATTACAGCCCGTAAAGTTGAGGACGCAATCTAATTTAGTCTCTTATCTGCGTAATCTTTCAAGTAGTTCTAGACCTGACTGAAAACTATTGGGTGATGTAAGTAGGACTTCGCTTGCGAGATCTCCAGCATCTCTTACAAAGTCAACTGCATTATTTTGATATTCTTTCCAATCCAGACCTATCATTTCTGCAGAAGTCTGATTATTTTTAGAGGGCACCATGATGCAGGCCACTACAGGGATTTTGTGTGATCTTACTACATCAACGATTTCGCCCAGCTCTGCTAAAGATGCGATTGATTGAGTGACTAAGGCACTTGGTTTAGCGTCTATTTTTTTTTGAATACACGATGGATCTTTAATTTTAGCTGGGATCGTTAAATAAAAATCGATCACTGAATTGTATTTTTCGTAATATAGCATTTTCAACACACTACTAGGTTTTAAGCCCAAGTCTCGAGATCCATTCACAGGATCGTCTCCCATCAGAACCAGCACTCCATTAACTCCTATGAGGATTGCATCCGACACAAATTGACAGATTGACGTGTAATTCCTATCTCGGGCTCTAACGCTACAACTAAGATTTAGATGGTTACCAGTTTTTTTTATGAGACTGGCTGCAGTAACACTAGATATGCGAGGAATCCCAAGAACAGAATCAGTCAAATGAATTCCGTCTACCAGGTCAATCAATTCAGATGCGCGTTTGGTAAATTTTTGTATCTCCTGGTTGAGTAGGACCAAGTTGAAATGATGATCTTTCACTATTTTTGGAGGGTTTAATTCGAAAGTAATCTTCATTGTAGCAGCTGATGATCGTAATCGGTGACCTACTATTAAACGCGGCAGTTCTACTCGGACGCTCGTTGTGCATGCTACCATTACTGAATTATGATCAATGGTCAGGTGCTTGACGAGAACGGATCGGTTAAGAAATAAAGTTTAATTTTGATAACTCTTCATTACGGTAGTTGAACAAAGAGGTTCTCAAGTTTAGTCTCCGACAGATTCTATCGAAATGGCCGTTGCACCTGACTGCCATTCCTCCTCTTCGAATGGCTGCTGTCCTAGTAATAATCCATTACACCAGAACGTCGCCACGTATTCTCTTGACGAAGAGAAACTCGACACTGAAGATGCACAAAGGAGAGATAGCTTTTCCAGGAGGGGAATTTTCGAAACAAGATAAGTCATTATATGACACTGCGACTAGAGAAACAAGGGAAGAGATCGGTCTTATCATTGAACATAAAGATATTTTGGGAAGATTGCAATCGGTTCGAACAGTAACTTCAAATTTTTGTATCGTTCCTTTTGTTACCTTACAGGACAAGATTCTAGAACCCCGAATTCTGATCAACGAAGTTCAGGAGGTAATTGATGCTCCTCTGTTTGATCTATTGGATACTCTACAAATTGATCTGGAGCATCAAGCCTTGTCTACAAAAAGCCTTCATAAATTCACATACCAAAGCGAGGTAATTTGGGGAGCCACTGCCAGAATCATAAAACAACTGCATGATTGCCTCTATGTGAAACGTGATTTTTGTTGAAAATATTCTTGTTTTTTCAGACGGCAGACGAGTCCTCCAAAATTTATCGATGGTAGGTCATAATTCGGTCCTTGCAAGAAAAACCGTATCGTGGAAATAATGCTGAATTGTTCCGATAATCTGTCTCTTTTTTTCGTAGTACCCCGTCTGTGGATAAAAATAAAAGTGAATTGTACCTACAACTTAAGTACTGTGAATTGTATAATATGATTGTGATTGGAAAATACCATTAATTAAAAGTGGTGTAGCTACGCGCCTATTATGAAAGAATCAACCGAAGCAGCAAGAATCACTGGCTGTAATGTAATATGACTGGATGGAAGAAAAGAATCTTAATTGTTGATGATGAACCAGATATCACTTTTACGTTTAAGAAGATTTTAGAAGAGAATGGCTTTAATGAACAAGTTGACACTTATAGTGAACCTCTTTTGGCATTACAGAATTTTAGACCTGGTGTATATGGGCTATTGATTATCGATGTTGCAATGCCAACTATCGATGGCTTTAGACTCTACCAGCGAATCAAGCAAATAGACAATAAACCTAAAGTACTTTTTGCTTCAGCTTTCTATGTCCATTATGATGTTTTAAGAGGATACTTCCCAATTGAAGACAACAATAATGAGATAGAAGAAATATTAGGGGATACAGGGGGTCGTTTCATTAAAAAGCCAGTCGAATCGGAGACTCTCATAAGGCGAGTACGGTCGGAACTCAACTAGAATTGTTAGAATAGATTACTGTAATTCAATATTATTAGTCGATAGATTGGTTTTTTTAAATTACAATTGTTATGGGATCGCGGATAAAATATTAAATCAGTGCAACTTTTTTGAAAATCACGGCCGTAACATTAACTTGGAATCATTGGCGACTAATTTAGAAAAGCGTGAGAATAAGACTATTCCACCAATGAAGTTGTAGTATATGCAGATAACATTTCGGTCTTAATTGCCCCATTTAGTCTTGTGGCTAGAGGAAAAGTGGCACTTGATCCATGAATATATGGACAAGAGATAAACTCCGCTTCTAGTAAGTGCGGTAAACATAGTATGTAGAGTTAGTGAGAAAATCAATACATTTATAGCTGTCCGATATGCAATACTAGTATGACGAGACATAATGTAATACTAGTATGAAGAGTACAATATTCGCTGAAAAGCACGAATTACGTTACAGATCTCAAACCAGTTCTAACTAATTAAACTATGTCGATGTTGACGTAAACAATGGTAGAGCAATATCATTTGGACTTTATGTTAATGATATGATATGAAAAATATTCGCAATTCTGGATGCCACCAGCAGCAAACCAGTTCCAGCGCGGCAGGAAGGAACTTGAACTCGCGGAGACATCATCTGTGGTAGTTGGCTTTAGACATCTTTAGCACAGCTGCATAAGATTATTACGCCAATGATTACCCTCAAATTCTTAAGCACCCTTCATCATCATTTTACTCCACTTGCATAATAAATGGTCGCACATTTATCGATAAAATATCAACTACGGCAGCCACTCCTATTAATCGATCATAACGAAAAGTCTGCGCATCGCCGTTAGTTGAACACGATCGCTACAATCTTAGACCGCTGAATCGACCGTTACTACCTTGCACCAGCTTATTAACATAGAAGTGATTTATCAAGCCTATGCTCAGTTAAATATACAGGTTTGACCAAATCCGCCACGTCAACCCAACATTTTGCAATCTTGTCCATGGAATGAATCGAATTCAGAACTGCAATAGTTGATTCGGAATTGGTCAATTCTACCTTCGCGAATAACTCCTTTATCGAGTCCATGATATGTCTAAATTCATTATACATTTTGATCATTCCCATGGATTCAGATCTATTCTTCTGGGTGAAGGCAGCCACTGATTTTTCCTGCATTTTCTCTATGTAACTACCTGCTTCGCTAATCTCATCGACAATTTTAGTGCGGGAGATAGATGGGACTGTAGATGCAAATTCGCTAATATAGTCACCAGCACTTTCGAGATGATTGGCTGCTATTCTGTAATCTAAGATGTCGATATTGCTCAAATTAAGCTTGCGCGCTAATTTCTGGTCCACCATAGCACTGCGAATTAACCTGACTAGCAGAAAGTATTGCCTGTCAACCTCATCATCGCGGCTAAAGATCAAATTCTTTATACCGTCTATTTTCAGCCTTAGGCCGTCCAAGGCATCTCTGTACATACCTCCAACAATTGAGTTCATTCGCCGGAGTATTTTCTCTGCATCCAAAGAATTCGCATCAAGTAGAAACTGCGCAGCGATGTTTGAATTATCCTCGTCCACTATCTCCAACCCAACGAGTTTTCGCATCGTTAGCATTATGTGCTCTCGGTGTTCGAAAAGTATTTGGCACTTGCCTTTAATACGTATGTCGTTGTAGCCTAGAAGGTAGGCTCCGTATATTTGATTGATCAAGCTGTCAACGGAAGATTGGTTGTACAAAATAGTGACATCGTTTATCTGCGAGTCGCTTGCTTCCGGAAATAACGAGATTGAATTGTCTTCGTTAGTTTCTATGAACACTGTATTTCCTTTATTCAGACGGTTGCTTCTAACCCAATCACTTGGCAAAGATATAAGCATACTACTGCCTATTTTCTGTAATCTCCTCGCGTACTTCAAACCATATTTTATACTAATTTATACTAATTAAACATTATTTTTATATTTTATCTACCCTATAAACTATGTGTGTCAACTGTCCTTAGACAGCCCGTTGCTATAGCTAAGGCTTTTAGCCCTGGTCATATTACTGGTGTCGTAAAGAAAGGTTCTCTACAATCCCGGCATATACTATGTCAGGGGTCTGAGGGTGCCGGATTTTCGATTGATAGAGGAGTTACAACCACTGTTAGTCTCTTCGACGATTGCGATTCCAGTTATCAAATTTCAATCAATGGCAGATGTGTTGAGGACGCACAAGTATCACAATTAGTTTTACAACAATATCAGAAATTAATTGATCGACCACATTATTTTAAAATTGAGCATGACATCAGGATCCCCATTGGCTTTGGGCTAGGTTCCAGCGGAGCAGCAGCTCTCAGTCTTTCATATGCTCTTAACAAGTCTTTGAATGCAGGATTAACTGCAGAACAAGCCGCGCAAATTGCACACTGCGCCGAGATTGTGTGTAGAACAGGATTAGGGACTGTAATTGCAGAATATACAGGAGGTTTAGAGACGCGAACGTGTGCTGGAGCACCTGGGATAGGCATTATCAGGAAAACAGAACTCAAGGGATACAGGGTAATTATATTCTGTATTGCCCCTATTTCTACGAAATCGGTCTTATGCAACAATTTTGATTTTGGATCTGAATGGCACGACAACAATTTGCTCAGCAATCTAAAGGCGGCTGTGGATATACAAGATTTTGTAAACATGTCCTATGATTTTGTTTCAAATACGGGTTTGACAGAAGGCCGATGCAAAGGACCGATTAGCAGCTTGAGATCACACGGCTTTGACTCTAGTGTGGCGTTGTTCGGCGACACAATTTTCACATTAGTTCCAGAAGACCGGGTCCAGGAGGGAGAACAATGCCTTGCTGGCTTTAGCGGTCAATTAGTCACATGTGGCATAGACAATACCGGAGCAAGAGTGCTTTAAAGTCTGAATGAGTGCCCAAATCCCTTCTAACCATCCCCGATTGAAATCACTTCTGGTCAGAGAGAAGCTTGTGAATGGGTTCGTGAGGGGATTGGTAGCGGGAGAGGGATTAATAGCACACGGGAGGGGAGAAGCCTTTGATTACCTTCTAGGCGAGAGGACTACCGGATTTGCCAATCTTGCAATAAGTACGGCATCGGCCTCGTTGTTACTCGCTAGACATCCCGTGATTTCTGTAAACGGAAATGTTGCTGCCATTTGTGCAAAAGAAATTGTTGAGCTAGGCGAAGTTGCGAGCGCACTGTTAGAGGTAAATCTTTTCCATAGAGACGAGCGGCGAGAGCGATCTATCGAAAAGGAACTGATCAAAAACGGCGCGAGAAAGGTCTACGGGGTCGGTTCACATGCTTCAGCAAGAATATCTGAACTACAAAGTGAGCGGCGAAGAGTAGACCCTCATGGTATTTACATGGCCGACGTTGTTGTTGTCCCTCTTGAAGATGGAGATAGAGCGGAGGCACTCGTCAAGATGGGCAAAAAGATTATCGCGATAGATCTGAACCCACTCTCCCGAACCGCGAAAGTGGCTCAGATTACAATAGTAGATAATATCACCAGAGCATTACCAGCAATGGTATACATTGTAAGACAACTCAGATGTCTCAAAGACGATGCGAGACTCAACAAAATTATCAAGGGATTTAATAATAAAGAGAACCTTGCACAATCGCTAAAAATTATCCAAAGGGGTAAAAATGCAGCAGCGCTATCAGAAAAATTACAATAACCCCAATACACGTATCAGAAAAAACAGTGTCAATGATATTCTTACGTTAAAGAAAAAAGGCGAGAAAATCGCCGTGCTGACTGCATATGACTACTCTACCTCGTTGATCTGTGACAAGGCAGGTCTCGATATTCTTCTTGTAGGCGATAGTGCAGGAATGGTAATGTTGGGTTACAAAAGTACAATGCCGGTTGGAATAGGTGAGATGCTTGTATTTTGTAAGGGAGTAGTTACGGGAACAAAGCGGGCAATGGTGGTGGTCGACATGCCTTTTGGTTCTTATCAACCTAGCCCGGCTGCCGCTATAAAAAATGCTATAAGATTTATAAAAGTTGGCTGCGATGCGGTAAAACTTGAGGGGGGAGCCGAATTAGTGGATACGATAAAGGCATTAGTTTCTGTAGGCATTCCGGTTATGGGGCATATCGGGCTAAAGCCTCAGACTTCTTCTTTATGGGAGGGTTACAAAGTACAAGGCAAAACAAAGGACTCGTCAGTAAAACTAATTGCAGAGGCCAGAGCCCTGGAACGAGCAGGCGTATTCAGCATCGTTCTGGAAATGGTAACAAGTGAGGTTGCAACGATCATCTCAAAAAACCTTTCTGTGCCGGTAATTGGAATCGGTTCTGGTTCTGGTTGCGACGGTCAGGTATTAGTATTGCATGACATGCTCGGTATATATGAAGATATAAGGCCAAAATTTGTCAAACGATATGCCGACTTGTCTAATTCCATTTTTCAAGCCGTCTCCAGATATAGGGCTGATGTCAAAAGTGTGAAATTTCCAGAAGAACAAAACTTTTTTCACATGAATTCCAATGAATATCAGGAATTGAAAAAAAATACTAGAAAAAAATAGTTGTGGTAATGAGTGAATTTAGAAAAAAAAAGAAGAACACATCCATCCAAAGACATAGTGGCCACGAAAGGAAAAGAAATTTTAGGAAAAAAAATAGTGCTTTGTATCACAGGTAGTGTCGCGGCATACAAGGCGATCGATTTAGCACGTTTACTGATGCGACACGGGGCAGATGTTTATGCTGTAATGTCCGAATCATCTTCTTCGATGCTGATTAAAGCCGATATGATGAAATGGGCGACAGGTAATGAAGTGGTAACAAAATTAACCGGAAATTTAGAGCACATATCGTTGGCTGATAGGAATATGTCAGATCTCATTCTTGTTTACCCATGCACTGCTAATACGATAGGTAAGATTGCGAATGGAATAGACGACACAACTGTTGCCTCTATTTTAGCTGTTGCTCTTGGTTCGAGGATCCCCATCATTATTGCTCCTGCTATGCATGAGGCGATGTATTCAAACGACATTATTGGACAAAATATTGATCGGCTTAAGGGTATAGGCGTGAAATTTCTAGAACCGTCTATTGCAGAAGGCAAAGCAAAGATAATGGAACCGGAATTGGTATTGCAATCGGTTATTCGAGAACTTAACAGAATGCATTCAGCGTTCTCGTTGAAAGGGAAGAACGTCTTAGTGACGGCCGGCAGCACAGTCGAGTACATAGACCCGGTTCGAGTTATCACGAATCTAAGCTCAGGTAAAATGGGAATCGCGATTGCAGAGGTAGCGATGCTTGCAGGTGCAAAAGTTACGCTTGTATATGGCCATGGATCGGATGGCCCTCGTGGTCCACTGGGGATAGGAAATACCATCAAAGTAAACACAAGCAGAGAGATGGAGATGACTATCTTGTCAGAATTATCATCAAAGAGATATGATATTGTTATTTTCTGTGCTGCAATAACGGACTTTGCCCCTCAACAGACGGCGCCTAAAAAAATAGAGACTAAAAAAGGTCAACTTGTAGTACCACTTTTACCTACGACAAAAATAATAGATCAAGTCAGGCGTACCAGCAGAAACAATAAGCTATTTTTAGTCGCGTTCAAAGCAGAACATGGTGTCTCAGACTCGTATCTCATCAACAAGGCATTTCAGAAGTTGCAGGAGTGCGATGGAGACTTAGTAATAGCGAACGATTTAGGGAGGAAAGGTTGTGTACCCGGTTCTGACGAGAACGAGGTTTTCATAATAGATAGGCAGAGAAAGGTGATTCATTTGCCACTGCAAAATAAACAACAGGTAGCCAACAAAATACTTGGGACAATTGTAGATCTATGGCAAGTGAAAAAAAAATCCAATAAATAATAGGCACTACTGCATCATACAACATGATGATGAAACCACACTCATACAACGTGGCGTTTTTAATCCTTCTAATCCAGATCAATCCTCTTAAATGAAGTATTCTTACCCCTGAAAATTCAGTTGCATATACTTCTGATTTATATCTGCTCAAACCTGACCTTCTGCTCGTCTGAAGGTCATAATCAATCCAAAAGTCTATCGAATATTAGGTCAATAACCTCCATCTAGTTATCGCGTGTGAGTATTTTGACCCTTGAAGGATTTTAATATCACTTTTGTATAGCAAGAAGGGTGCATTTTTTCGTAGACTATCGCAACTCTCTCAGGCGTGCTGCTTCAGTCGAGTACGAGAAGATCTTTGGTGAAAGCGTTTAAGTTCCTCGCATGTGCGTTGTCTACGATCATACTGTCCTCAATCCTGATGCCAAACTTGCCTTGAAGATATATCCCGGGTTCGATAGTGATCGCCATGTTTCTTTCCAAAACCTGCCGGTTTGGAGTCCTTAACCATGGAGGTTCATGGACATCAAGACCTATTCCATGTCCCGTTGAATGGATAAACTGACTTCCGTATCCCCCATCACTGATCAATGATCTACACTCTTTATCTATTTCCTCGCATGCGACGCCTTCCTCAACGCAATCTATCCCTAGTTGTTGAGACTGTTTAACTAGTTCATATGCTTCTTTCGTTTCAGACGTCGTTCTACCCAGTGCAAAAGTTCTAGTTGCGTCTGCTATATACGAGGCATATCGGAGAGTCAAGTCTATTACGACCATGTCCCCATCCACGAATTTACGATCAGAGACCTGTGCATGAGGCAGGGCTCCATTTGGACCGCTCGCGATTATCAACGGATTCAACGTTGATTTATGACATGCAGCATAGGCACCCATCTGCATGGCTTCAAATATTATCTTGGCTTGCAATGCACGCTCCGATAGTCCAATCTTGACTTCATGTGTGCATATTTCATATAAATCATCGAGGACTTTGGCCGCCTTGGCTATTGCATAAATTTCGTTCTCGTCCTTGATCATTCGTCCTTCAAGTAATGTATCTACATTAACGATAAACTTTTTTTCAGAGCTCTTCGTCTGGATTGCCTCAACTGTAGAGTAGTCCGCATAGTCTGCACATACCACCTTCCCTTTGATCACATCGATAAATGTGTCAATTACTGGAAGTCCTCTGTCAGAGAAAATCAGTTCGCAGTCTTTGGAGTCCTGTTGTGCTCTCGATGCCTCTAATTTGGGAACAATCAACGTAGTTCTATCGTTGCTGCAAATAGCGATCGCCTCGCCCCAAAAATTGGTAAGGTAGAACACATTTTCGGGCTGGAATGCGGCTACTGCATTGAACCCTTTTCCTGATGCAATATGCATAATTCTTGAGCGACGATCTTTCATTGTCAGATGTACTACGATAGGACAGGCTTATGATCGTACGCCTGCGCGATGATGGGCGTAGTATCTGCGGCTAGTGACTATTCATATGCAGCAAAAATGAGGCTAACATCGTGGCCTAACCTCAGTAGCCTTTCAATCGATGTAATTATAAATATCGGAAGGTAATTCGGTCACTTATCCGATATGGAATACCTAGTTATGCTTCCCGGTCCTACAAATGTACCAGCTCGAGTGATGAATGCTATGCTCACACATATTTTCAATCATAGAAGCGATGACTTTCGTGGTCTTTACAAGTCCATCGTTGAGAAGACGCAGAGGGTGTTCCAAACAAAGAATGATATCGTTTTGTTGACCACATCAGGGACGGGCGCAGTAGAAGCATCTGTTATCAATATGGTTAGAAAAAATGACAAAGTGATTATTCCTGTTAACGGCGAATTCGGAACACGTCTTGCAGACTTGATAGACAGCTGGGGCGGTCAGGCGATACGAGTCAACGCACCGTTCGGTCAGAATCCAGAGTATTCAGCAATAGAAGAAGCATTCGACCGCAACAAGGATATTAAAGCCATATATGCAGTTTATAACGAGACATCTACCGGTACAACCCTGCGATATATAGACAAACTAAGTCAACTATGTTCCGAGGTGGGTGCGTTTTACATTGTGGACGCAGTTTCAATTCTAGGGGGCGACGAGCTACCGGTTGATAAATGGAATGTAGATATTTGTGTAACCGCATCCCAGAAGGCACTGGCAGCGCCACCAGGAGTATCTCCAATGTCAATTAGTCCGAGGGCCAAAAAACATATGCAAGCCAACCCCCCTCCAACACAATACCTTAACCTAAAAAGATACTTCAAGTATTATGAAGAAAATTTTGAAACCCCATTCACTCCTGCTTTGCCACTCTTCCATGCTTTCGGTGAAGCACTGGAAATGGTTCTTGAAGAAGGGTTGGAGAAAAGAATTACGCGTCACAAAGCCTGTGCAGATGCGTTTTACGCAGGTCTGAATGAGATGGGCCTAGCGCCTTTTGCGAGGCATGATGCAAGGAGCAATGTGGTAATTGCTGTGAACTATATGCCGGGAATAGATGACAAGAAATTTAGAGGATTACTGTCACGACAATTTAGGATCCTAATAGCCGGAGGCTTTGGCGACCTTAAGGGAAAAGTGTTCCGTATCGGAAGCATGGGTGAGGTTAACGAGTATCATGTGATGAGAACCTTGTCCTCTATCGCGTCCGTGATGAACATTTTGGGATTAAAGGTAAGTCCAGATGCAACTTCTGTTGCGCTAAAAAAACTTGAGACTATTATGTAACCTATTTTTGGTACCGTCGTGCCTATGAAGCTTAATATAAGGTAAATCGATGTCAAATTTCATGACTTTAGAGAAGGGCTCACTTATATTGATAGATTATACGGCTAACATTAAAGATACTAACAAAATTTTTGAAACGACTATAGAGGACGATGCCAAGAATTCAGACCTCTATGACCCGACGCGTAAATATGGACCTAGACTTGTTTCTGTTGGTGAAGGTTGGGTCTTAAAGGGCCTAGACGAAGCTTTGGCAAAAGCAAACGGTGGCGATAAACTCGATGTAGAGATCTCTCCTGACAAAGGATTTGGAGAAAGGATCCCCAACAAAGTGAGAATGATCGCTCAGAGGAAGCTAGGGGACAAAGCAGACGAGGTCAAAATAGGTGATGAGGTAGAAATTGATGAACGCACAGGTATTGTCAGATTCGTAGGATCAGGAAGGGTTCAGGTCGATTTCAATCACAGATTAGCAGGTAGGACCTTGACATATAAGGTGAATATGATAAAGAAACTTGAGAGTGACAATGAGAAAGTGCTTTCATTGATTAAACGAAGACTGCCGCTTGACGATGAAAAAGTAAAATTTATTCTTGAGGGACCAAATTTGACTATCGAGTTCCCAGAAGAAACCTTTCTGACGGAAGGTTTACAAGTTATCAAACGAGGGATAGCCAGTGATATCTTCAAATATGTAGGAGGCATCAATAGCGTTAGATTCATCGAAAATTACAAGGCAACAAATTCAACGGAGCTTAACAAGGAGTCGGAACAAGATGTCAGTAACAAAGAAGTTAGGCCTATGGAAATGTCTAGAAGCGAGTAAGAAAGGTGAAGTTTGGTGGAGGGCTTAAATAATTTTGACAGACCTGGCAAGCTCGTATGCAGAGTTTTTGTTTAGATTAGCCTTACTGAGAATTGTATACCTATCAGGCCTTAGTGCTTGAGCCGCTAGCAACGATGTAACTATCTGCTTTTCATTTAATCTTATCTGTTTTGCTTTTGTCGGAGCCCCAACTCGCTCCAAAGTTTCTATAATATTCTCCCAATCGACGTTGTGGAGTTTAGCCATCATGATAGTCCCCAGACCTACTCGTTCTCCATGCAGCCCATGATTCTGACCAACGATGTACTCTATCGCATGGCTGAAAAGGTGTTCCGCACCTGAACAGGGCCTACTGCTTCCTGCTATGCAAGCAGCCACTCCAGCGCTGATGAGAGCTTCGACAACTATACGAATTCCTGAGTTGCTTCTGATCCGTAACTTTTCTGATTCGTTTAATATGATTTTTGCACTCATATATGCGAGGTTAGCTGCATAGCTTCCGAAGTATTCATCATTCTCATCTCGCGCAAGTTCCCAATCCTTGACCGCAGTAATCTTCGCGACGAGGTCACCACACCCGCTTGCCATTAAACGGCGGGGTGCCTCGGCAAGCAATGTAGTGTCGGCTAAAACCCCGAGTGGAGAATTTGCTTTTACTGAATACGGCTTTTTGGAGCCCCTTATAGAAACAAATGGGCTAGAAATCCCATCATGTGAAGCTGATGTAGGTACACTTATGAATGGTTTGTTTAGTTGAAACGCAGTCATCTTAGCTACGTCAACGGCCCGTCCTCCTCCGAATCCTATAATGAAATCTGGAATGTCCTTTGCAATTGACTTTTTTAACCTATTCACAGAAGCGATGGATGAATCAACTACGACATACCAGGTGTCATGTATTGGCATCGATTGGAATGACGATTTACATTCTGCACTTGCTCTCTTTTTTACTGTGTTGCCTGTTACAAAGGCGACCTTTGATGCAGAATAACCAATGTCACTGACGAACTCACCAAGACCAGAAATGACACCATCGCCTATCAGTATCTTTCTGGGTAACTCCATTAAGTGAGTAGGCGGTGAGGTCAAGGCATCAACGTTAAGTATGAGATATATTTAATCCTGCTTGACTGAATAATATGTTTCCTCTATTAGCTGCTATAAACATATAATTGGACTATCCAGGTGAATTTCACGGACTCGTGAACCTGAAGATATTGCTATACAAAAATTAAGTTTAATTCGGATCAGTACTAGATTCTGAATCGCTAAAGCGTATGTTTCCCCGACAATTCTACAACTACAACTCTTCTTCGCCAGCTTCCTTAGGTGTGCTCATATCGTTGGTTTCTTCGTGGTTTTCTGTTGTGGATGAAGATCCAGAAGCAGTATCCTCGCCAGACGGTTCGCTTGCTATCTGAGATGCATTCTCCGAACCTGCAGCAATCTCTGCTGTCGCATACCCTCTGCCCACTTTCGTTATCCTAATCTTTACACCATCTCCTACTTTTGTGCCTGCAACAAATATGACCAGCCCTTCCACTTTCGCCACACCTGCGTCGCCTCTTTTACTCATCGATTCGATCTTCACCTCAAACTCTTCTCCAACTTTTACTGGGGCTGGTCTGAATGGTCTAGTCCCTCCGAACCCTCCACGCCCGCCTCCGCCGTAGTTTCCTCCATATCCTCTTTCTCCTCTATAACCTCCACCGCCGCTGCTTCCGTAGCTACCTCGTTGTTCACCAGTATGTGAGTCTCTATCTTCCAAGCTATCTCAGTGACGTACTATAAATGCACTTAGTATTTCAACTTTAGCGTTAAAATTCGTTATCGAGCAATTTCATTCTTATTGTGGGCTATGTTACGAATTATCTGGCGAAACACTCTTTAAATGGGATTGTTGAATAATCTCCAAAGAGCTTCATGACTTTGGAGAAGCTGCGGTATTTTCGATCAATGATCTCGAAAAAATATTTACATGGTGACTAAAATCAAATGCAACGTAAACAGCCCCACCAAGAATTTGCAAGCCACAATATTATGGCTGCTATCCTCCAAAACCTGCCAAGCGAGGCTGAACTTACAAAAATAGAGTACGAGGGACCACGTATAGCTCTATATTCTAAGAATCCCGGGTATTTGCTGAAAAATGCCCAAGTAGTCTCCAATATGGTCAACACCATAAAAAAAAGAATCGTGGTTCGTATCGATGAATCCTTACGAAAACCAGAGCATGAGGCGATTGAATTTATAAAAAAGACACTCCCTGACGAGATTGGTGTAGCCAATATCTTCTTCGACCCAGCTTTGGGCGAGGCCGTGATATTTGCAGAGAGACCTTCGTTAATATCCAAAGCTAATGATGACCTCGTAAATGTTGAGCTAGCGGAAAAAACAGGGTGGAAGATAGAAATCAGAAAGGCGCCACATACGATTTCAATAATGGAGGAAATTAATAAGATCTTGCAAGACACTGTCACTCAACGAGTTCGCTTCTACAAAGAAGTAGGTGAGAAAATTTTTAGGGTTAAGTTGGATGAAACGGTAGAAGCAAGTTTAATCACTTTAGGAGGATTTGCCGAGGTCGGTCGATCTTCAATCGTTCTGTCGACTCATGAAAGCAGGATTTTACTTGACTGCGGCATAAATACTTCGAGCAAGGAGTCGATAAGAAGTTTTCCTAGATTTGACATAACTGGTTTTGACTTGAACGAACTTGATGCGATAGTTTTAAGTCATGCACACCTTGATCATACAGGCTTCGTACCTGCGCTATTCAAATTCGGGTTCGCCGGACCGATTTACTGCTCGGAACCTACCTTGCCCCTAATGTACATGCTACAATCGGAATACTTGAAGAATATCGGTACGGCGGCGCCGTACTCCCTAAGAGATATCGAGCAAGTGGTAGTGCATACTATTCCTCTTTCCTTCGGAATCGTTACAGATATTTCCCCCGATGTAAAACTCATGTTGAGCAACGCCGGTCACATACTAGGCTCAGGACTAATTCACCTACACATTGGAAATGGAGATCACAATCTTCTTTATACAGGCGATTTAAAATTTGGCAAGACATATTTGCTAGAAAATGCTATATGGAATTTTCCGAGGGTTGAAACAATCATTATGGAGAGCACGTACGGCGACAAACAAGACATATTCCCGCCGCGTGAGGAGTCGAACAATTGTCTTATAGATAGCATCAATGATACTATTTCAGGAGGGGGCAAGATTTTGCTACCTGTTCCCTCGGTAGGCTTGGCACAGGAACTAATATTGATTATTCATATGTACATGAAGGCAGGTAAAATCGACAAAACAAAGATGCTAATAGAAAAGATCATTTTAGAAGCCAGCTCTGTACATGAGGTTTTTCCAGAATATCTTTCCAGAGAAATGAACCATAGAGTATTAGACACCCAAGACGCACCTTTTCGTGAGCAGGAATTTAATTTTGTCGAGTCTGCAAGGCTTACTAGCGGACCGGCTATAATCTTTTCACCTTCTTCAATGCTAATTGGCGGACCATCTGTAGAATATCTTAGACAAATCTCTGAAGATCCACGAAATAAATTAATTTTGACTTCGTATCAAGCAGCTGGTACGCCAGGCCGGCATATACAAGATGGAGGACGTGAAATTTCAGTCTGTGGCCAGACCATCGCAATCAATTGCAAGGTTCAGAAAATTGAAGGATTTAGCAGTCATAGCGATTACAATCAATTGGTAGCTTACATTAATAGACTTAAATCCAAACTTCGAAGGATCCTGGTCAATCATGGTGAACGAGCAAATGTCCAGAATCTAGCAAGCTCGCTGAACAGGATGTTTAAGATACCAACCCAACACCCACTGGTCCAAGAGGCAACAAAGTTGATGTAATGTCCAGATAATGAATAGAAAATTAAGACAGAGGAAAATTGAATTCGGGGACCGGGTACCAGCAATTACTTCAAATCGTAAGTACCACGCCATATTCTGACGCTCGGAGGGGTTATAACTACACGCTCCTCTCCCAATCTAGCAATATCCCCGCCAACCGACTGCACGTATTTATAGAGATCTTCGATTGCCTTGCGCAATTCTACAACATCTTTCTGCGCCAAAGGGGTAACTCGCAAAATGAGAATCATACGCTTCTTTGCATCATCCTTGATACTGGGAATATCGCTCATATCTCTAAGAGTTATTGCTTTTAAATAAATGGGCGTGTTCTGAGTCTGCATTAATCTATTTACTCCCTGTTTTCAGAAGACAACTCGACGCAATCTGCAAATAGTCATTCTGGTCAAAAGTGATTTACTGAGTGGTTGATTTAGATTCGTAAACTTTCTAGCTCTCCGCTATCCATTGGAAAGGCCGAAATAACGTTGACTTGGCCGTGGTAGGCGACACTTACCTTTGATTCCTTCCGACTTGGAGAATCGGAATAGCGCAAAACTATTTGTGAAGATTTTTCCACTAACGGGTGTTCGTAATTCTTGGTCCGCAGAATACAAGTAGGCCCAGGAAATTCAATTGCCTCGATGACAATGTCGTCTTTGAGCACCAAAGAGCTCATTATATAGTTCTCGTTCTGATTCCTGCCAACGATTAGTTTTGCTGCCTTTGATAATCTGAAGTGTCTGCCAAGTTTTAATAATTCTACATCATTGATACTGGGAACCTCTTCTGGACCATTTAAATGATGCATCAAATCTCTAATTCTCGTAGAAAACTGAGGATCCGTTAGGAGACATCCTCCTGCTGCATTTGGAGGGTTGGCTATTCCAAATTTCCTTGCAAGTGATAGTTGACCTTTACGGGACCTCCCTACGATATTACAAAGGCTTTCTCGTTTGACTGAGCCTTGCTTCTCTATATCTGTAATGGGTAAAGATTTCGCCGAAAGTGGTCTTAACACTTTACCCTGAGTATCTGTCTCTTTTTCGATTATATTCAAAGCCCTATTGTTCTGGCTCATAGGCCTCTGGTACAGCACTTCCCCTGTAACAATGAAATCTGCATCCATTTTCTTCATGTGTTCTTTGGCAGCATTGTACATCATGCTTCTACAATCAATACAAGGGTTCATTCCGGAACCAAACCCGAACTTGGGCCTCTTAAGCATTCTCAGATACTCTTCCCCAAGATAAATCGTCTTTAGAGGGATTTCGAGATCGCTAGCAACTTCCTTTACCCGATGACCACATCCTTTGCCGCAATCAAAATCACAGAATGGAGTTTTAATCGCAACAGCTTCGATTTCAACACCTTGATCTAACATCATTCTGACTGCTAAGCTGCTATCCAAGCCGCCAGATAAAAGAGCTACTGCTTTCACTTTTTTTCTTTGTTCTGCTACCTCAGGAGAATCTTGTTCCGGGTTGTTGTTCGACATTGGTTGCTACTGGGGGAGAGGCAGTTTGACCGATATATATCCTTAGTAGCGGCTGACTCAAAGATGCTAGATAGGACGGATATTCTTAGATGCGACATAGATACTGGAATGAATCTGCCCGCACTCATTCGGCTCCATCGTAGAGATCAATGTGCTATATACAGCGCCATGGCCTACCATTTCATAAAATGCTGCATTCCCTAGGCAGTCGCGATTCCTTGATCTGATATTTCCGGACATATGCACTCTTTTAGTTTTCAATAACGTGTCTTGTTCATTGGAACACTTAGATCTGAAATGCGAGATAATTTTATCGGACTTGGTATTGCTAACTTTCTCCTGAATTTCTTGCTCCTGTGCCGATCGAACTCTGCATGATCTGCTTCAGCAAGGCTGCAATACAATTTCCGGAATCAGAAGAACTAGCCATTATATAACATTGAATAACGACATTACGGATAATGGATCCGTTAGATAAAGCAATTCTTGGGTCATTCTATCTGAGTAGTTTGGACCCAAGCGTTGTTGCTCTAGACCGGCTCAGATCTCGCTTGCCTTTGCCCCGAGAGATCTATAATGAAAAAATCGAACAACTCGTAGCCCTGGGATTTGTCGAAAAAAATGACAAATCGAAGTTAACTTTCCTCGGCAGAGATGCATTTAAGGTAGTCTTGGTCGGCGGTGTTTTTGATTTAATACACCCGGGGCACATACATACACTGAAAGCAGCAAAAGCGCAAGGTGATGTTCTCATCGTCGTCATTGCAAGAATCTCCACCGCGGCGATGATAAAGAAAGACCGGAGGATCTACCATGATGAGAAGCTGCGTGCAGAACTTGTTTCTTCATTACGTCTTGTAGACCTAGCTGTCCTAGGGCAGGAGGGCACGCTGTACGAAACCGTGGAACACATAAAGCCAGACGTCATCGCTCTAGGCTATGACCAAGCTCATAGCGAAAAGGATATCGCAGAGAATTGTCAGAAAAGAAACCTAAACGTAAGGGTCGTAAGGCTCAACACACCAGTACCGACCACAAAAAGCTCTGAGATAAAGGACCATCTTGGTGAATCCTTCTATAGGATTTAAGAATACCTGCGAATACACCTTTTCAGGTCGAATTCTTTACCCAGAAGGTTGAACTAACATTTTTATCTTGATTTTATCCCCATTATGGATCCCAACGGTGTCCTTTATTGAAACAGGTGCTATTATTTCGAGCATACTTTCATCATAGTGGGTGCGTTCCAACACCAAAACGGCAGCATTCCTGATTACGCCGTCATTGATATGAGCAAGATAACATTTTGCCCAACCATACGTTCGCTTAGTGTCACTGAACCCATCAATTAAAATTGAAGGATACTTACCTATATCACGTCGGGCGTCCCTGAAGATTTTATCAACAAGTTTCACGTTTAATGTGCCAGGATATGGTTCGTACCCTAGTTTTTCGTAGAACTGCTTACGATATCCTCCCAAGGACATGTAATATGCTCCTTCACCCATGCCAGAAACGACTCTCCCTTCAAAGCTAAGCGTAGTAGGTGGGGTCGATTCAATAGCCGTCTTCAGAGTTGAAAACAATCTTTCGATCGCCGAATACCCTTTATCTGTCAATTTTACTCTAAATTTCTGGCCCCTTCTGACCCTATCTATATATCCGGCAGCATCTAACTCCTGCAGGTGTTTAGAAGCTGCTTGTTGTGACTTCATTATCTTCTTGCCTAACTCTGTCGTAGTCAATTCGACAAAGCTGTACCTGGCACCTGACATAAGGAGCTCGGTCATAGTGAGGATGTGTTGTAACTTGATTTCTGACATCCTAGCTAGTTATTGATTCCCATGTCGCCAAAAGTTCTGACCCGAACGTCCGTTGATTTTTTTAATTCGCCCGTCCTATGGCCGACGATATATTCGATTCCGACTTTATCTGCAGCATCCACCAACCGCTGTGTAACAATGCCGTCTAATACTAGCATCTTTCCACCTTCTGTCCTATCTAGCTTTTTGACCACATCGGAAACAGGAACTTTTAGTAATATTTTCATCGAACCATCCAAAACTACGGCTTCTAGAGTTTCGTTAATTTGTGGATAGACCTCCTTGACAGCCGAGAGAATATCGGAATTATCTTCTAAGGTGGTTATGTTCGAGCCGCCTGAACTAACCTGCATTTCGCGTTCTTCTTCCATGCCGTGTTCTTGCCTATCTCTTTTAGTCTGGTGTTTCCTGTCAGGCTGTTGCTGTTGAGGCAGCGTCTCACGCCCTTCATGCCCGTTAGCACCTGCAAATAGCATTCCTTCTTTCAAGATCTCTGCGATTTCCAGAGGTGTGCATTCTTCAACTTCCCTGCCCGTTGGGGCCCTCAGCACTTTGTCGATATTTACAACGCCGTGCAGTTCCTTAAGAATTAAGTCTCCGGCTCGATCGCCGTCGAGAAAGGCGATTACTTTTTTACCTTCAGTCAGCTTGACGATGGTTTCATCGATTTTTGCTCCCTCGATGGCAATTGCGTTGTCAAAGCCAGCACGCAACAAATTGATAACATCTGCACGCCCTTCTACAAGAATAATCCAGTCAGAATCAAACACACCGGTTCCACAAGCTAGCTGAGCCTTTCCAAAGGCAGTAAGCTTACCTGGCTTGCTGGCATCGTAAACATCCTTCAACATTTCCTCTCCCTCGCTGATAGTCTTTGTAGCCCACTCTTGCACGATCTTCTTGGCTCTATCGACAATAACTTTCTTTTTTATGGCGCGTATATCATCGATGCCACTCAACGCGAATTTCGCTTGGAATGGGCCGACCTTGTCAATGCTTTCAATAGCTGCGGCTATTAGTGCAGCTGTTGAAATATCGGTGCTCATGGGAATTACAGCATCGCCCTTTGCCATATTTGACTTCGTGTCTACATTAACCTCGATCCTTCCAACCTTTGAGACTTTCTGTAATTCGTTCAAATTCATTTCTGGACCAAGTAGACCCTCTGTCTGCCCAAAAATCGCCCCAATTATATCCGCTTTTTCAACCAATCCGTCAACCTCAAATTTTAGTTTAACGTGATACTTCACAATACCCGTGCTCGGCAATTTCATAACCTCATATTATTACTAAGTAAATTTAGGGGGAGTAGGCTCGAATATAAGTGCTTTGACCACGTCAATTGGTGTTAGTCTCAACACTCTATTGATACGCTCAAATATAGAAGTACAGATCTTTTCGATTGCCCGTAATCCCGGACAAGTGCGGCCCGTATGTAACAAGATCTTCGACATGTCTAATCTTTCCGTAACCTATTCTTGCCAGCGCACTTTTGTAGAATAAGTTGACGTTATTTCCATTGAACTGCTTCAGGAGTTTCCTTGTTAAATGCTTTCCTGTTCTATCCATATCTAGCAGCAAAATTATCTTTTTTCCAATCATACAATGATGATCCACGAAATCTGCTACTCCTCTAAAACGACTGAATACGGTCAGGTTTCCTCTAAACCCAACACTAGCCAAAGCGTTCGCATCTCTCTTTCCTTCTACCACTATGACCGATCCTTTTTCAGATTCCTCGTTAAGCATGCTAATAAAGGAGAGGAGACGGTAAACGGTAGTATCATCCATAACCTTGTACCGCATAAGCCAGATGTAATTAACACTAAAAACATTTAACAATTTTCCCGAAGCCTTATTACTTGGTTGCAAAAATATTTCATCTTGACTGAGTCGTCCATTATGCTTCGAAGGAACTAATATATGACGAACCTCTTAGGATCTATTCAAATTATTTAGATATCAAGGTCCAGACCATGGTGGCCCAGAGAGATCATTTCTCCAAGATAATCAATGATCGATATTGAATCAATGGGTTTTATCCTTATATTAAATTCAAATCACGACAAATGGACGAGGATCAAAAAATAATAGAGGCATCCGGATTTCAATCTGGTAGAAGATCCTGTGTCTTGACTACCAGAGAATTGTTCTACATATTATCGATCTATTACTACACCTCTGGATAGATTCCTCTCTTCAAACGCATTGCATCAATAAGACCTTCTGCATAACCAATACTCAGAATAGCCAATTCAGGTTTTCCCTGCCGCAGAAATCTCTCCGCGTCGTCAATATAGCATTCAGCGTTGTCTAGTATTTCCGTATTGAGCTTATTACCAGATTTGCCATTATCCGTTCTAGAAATGCGTTTCATGTCAGAAAGTGCCTGTCTAGCTTTGGGGGCATAACGTGCAATCATATCTGCTGATAGGTTGCGAATATTGGCGCTGTTATCCGACGGTGTATCCAGATTGTGAGTAAGAGTCATCAGACCCTCAACTTCTGTAAAATGCAAGGCCCCAGTGACGATTATGGAATGCGGCCCTAGTCCAAAGTGTAGACCATTAAGTGATCTAACGGTGCCGGATACGATTTTTTGGTCTGACATTCCGATTCTAGAAGCTACAATTGCAAATGTATCATTGAAGAAAACCTTGAACTTGAAATCCTTTTCTGCTTGCAAAAGAGCGTCAAAGGCCGAATTTGGATTAAGAAAGAACAGTTTATTGTGGTCATTATTGTATTCAGTCAGTATTAGAGTATGGTTTCTTCCGAGTAAATTCTCAAATATTGTATTGTAGACGCTGAGTGTTGATAATGGCTCAGACATAATGGTGACTATCCTTCCAAACTTGTATAGATGAAGACCAGCCTCGCCAATTAAGGATGTAATGCCAGACGCCGCATGTACGACATCAATCTTTATAGAATTCCTGACAGCCCTCACATAAAGTTCTATTAGGGTAGTGGCGATAAAGGGGTCTCCATATGTTAACAGAGCTAAATCACTTGTTCGTGCCTGCTCAAGAATATCCCGTCCATCTTCAACAAACCATCTTTCTGCAGGAAGTATGTTGATTTTAAAATCGTGTATTTCTGCTAATGATCTCAACCCATTTAAATCGTCGTCTGAAATAAAACCTGTAAATTTATCCAAGTATATCGCATCACATTTCTTCAAAATTTCTAGTACATGAAGACTCATGCTTTTGTGGCCGTTAATTCCTAAACCAATAAATCGAAGCATACAAAGAAACTATCTCCTTCAGTTCTATATTTTATCCTTGGTTAGGGTCCGTTCCTTCGCATTGTTATGAAGTCTTGATAGGTGAAACAAAGCTCTGCTGAATACATCTATGCTAGAAACGTATTCTGTAATTTCCACATGCTCATTTGCGGTATGCGAGGCATGGGGTTCTCCTGGTCCGTACGTAACGACTGGTACATCGAATGCTGTTCCCAATACATTCATGTCGCCTGTCCCTGTTTTTCGTACAAGAATGGCATGAGTTTTACATACATCAAGGATAGAAAGAGAGAGAGCTCTGACGAGGGGTGAAGAATGGTTTGCTTCGAATGGTTCTGTTTTGTCTTCGATTCTATATGTCGCCTTTACTGATTTGTCACGGGCAATTCTGTCGATGATTCCTTTCAGTTGCTCCAGCACGTTATCGCAGCTACTGGTCGTAGGAATGCGGATGTCCAGAGTTATTTTACACTTCTGAGGTGTAACATTGTGGCTGGATCCACCTGTAATTTCTGTAAGACTACAACTTATTGAATTTCCTCTACTCTTGCTGTCAATTCCATTCAGAGATATTTCGGACTTTATTGCCTTCCAAAAGTCATATATCTCTTCGATTGAATTTTTTGCCAGCCAAGGAGCACTTGCGTGAGTGCTGTTCCCTACGTCACAGGTAAGTCTAATCGCAAGTCTACCTTTGTATCCTATAGTGATATTTTTTATCCCGCTTGGTTCTCCGAAAATTGCGTAATCAAACGGAAGTTTACTCTTTACGAGCTGTTTGACTCCTGCCGCATTTCCTTCCTCGTCCACGACCGCAGCGAAAATTATGGTGCCTCTTTGTTTTTGAAATTCAGAAGCCGCCAATAACATTGCAATTAGAGCGGCCTTTGCGTCAGATGCGCCTCGCCCATAAATATAGCCTTCTTTTACCATCACGGGGATTTGTCCAGGAACAGTATCCATGTGGCCGCAGAGCATTATTTTTGGATCGCCTGTCCCTTTAATGGCGATAACGTTCCCCACACTGTCAATATGGGCCTGTTCGAAACCCAGCTCGTTAACGCAAGCGTCTTTGAGCATATTGGCCACCGAAGCTTCTGACCGAGAAGGCGTGTATAGCTGCAGAGTACGCAATAATAATTCAACAGCATAATTATGGGAAACCAATTTACTTTATTTTCCAAGATTGGATAGGTATTCAATCATCAATCCCGGTATATCAACACCAGTTGTTTTAACCGTATTCTTAAACTCTGTTGTGTTGTTAACTTCGTGAACCATCAAACCCTCTTCTTCGCTTTCCATTAAATCGACACCGACGATCTTCCCGTCCATCGCCTGTGCAGCTTTTATGCAAATGTCCTCTAACTGCGTTGATACAGGACATTGTTGAGCTCGGCCGCCAAGTGCCATATTCGTCTTCCAGTCTCCTTCAGCAGAATACCGATAAATTGCGGCTACAACATCATCACCTACGACGATAGCTCTGATGTCTCTTGGGGGGCGATTTACGAATTCCTCTAAATAATAAATATGATAAAGTGGAAACATATGCATCCTATCTTCTATTACTGCCTTGGCAGCATCTTTGTCACGCAAGAGAGCCACAAGGCGACCCCAACTCCCCATGGTTGGCTTGATAACTGCAGGGTATCCAAAATTGTCGAGGGCGGCAAGGGCCGACTCTTCAGAAAAAGCGGACATAGCTCTAGGTGTTTTTACGCCTGCATTGACGAGCTTCATATGCGCAAATAATTTATTTCCGCAAGTGGCCGCCGCCTGTAAAGAATTTACCACACATGCCCCAAGACCTTCCAGTGCAGCAGTTGAATGAAGACTCTTAAAATAGCTCACGCAGCGTTGAACAATTATTCTATTCTTGTAGCGAGAATTCTTTTCGTTAAGATCGATATATAGGGATTTACAATTAATATTTTCGACTTGGACTCCCCTCTTTTTTGCTGACTCGTATAAAGCCTTTTCTTCCCATCTAATATTATCGTAGAGGATAGTAAGAGAAGAGAATGGTTTTGACTCTGATGTCACTCGCCCCAGTCCTCGCCGACAACTTGGGCTGGTTTTAGATCAAATTTGTCTACATTTTTCACTAACTCGTAGCTCGTACCGCAATCCGGGCAGGTTATAATTTCACCTTCTATTGAGTCGGAAGGTATTTTGATTTCTGCATCACATTCAGGACATTTAAGCATGGCACTACTTACTTCCTAAGCCTTTTCTTAATTTATCTGGGGAGCAGCATCATTAAGTATCTTTCTCTCAAGTTTCTCATCTAGATACAACTCCAAGATATCTCCCATGCGAAGTTGCTTTAATCCACGAGCTAGAGTTTCAGCGTCGTGACTGCTGGTTTCTAGTCCTAGCATCGATAACAAGTACGCTGCACCATTCTTACCGGCAAGTTCACCAAATACAATTTTGCGCCTATTACCAACAATCTTGGGCTCCAGAATTTCATACGCCGATGGATTCATCAAAATCGCCGCAAGATGGGTACCTGCCTTGTGTTTGTACGCGCTGTCACCTACGACTGGCTTCGATGCGGGAACTTCTAAACCAGTATACTGAGAAATTGTCTTCGAAAGATCTTTTAGCATATGTAAGCGCAGGTCGTTGTTTGATTTGTAAATCAACATCAGAGCGACGGCGGTTTCAGCTAATGTGGGAATACCTGTTCGCTCTCCCAAACCGTCTATTGTGGTGTGAATCTGATCTGCTCCTGCATCGCATCCTGCCAAAGCATTAGCTAGCGCTAAACCTATATCATTATGGCAATGAACATCTATGGAGCTTCTTGACATATCAATATTTTCGCGAACCATCTTTACAAGGTTGTACATTCCGGTGGGTCTCATGATGCCAACCGTATCGGGAATACTAATTCGTTCGATACCCAGATGATTAATTTCTCGACACATATCTAGTAGGAAAACCGGATCAGTCCTGCTTGCATCTTCCATTGTGAATCTAGCTTTCAAACCATGGGATTTAATATAGTCTGCAACCTCCAGCGCTCTAATTTTGGCCTGTTCTCGGGTAATTTTTAATTTTGCGGAGAGATGAATATCAGAAATTCCCATGTAAGTTGCAACCCACGTCGCACCACAGCTGATAGCTACATCAACGTCAGACTTGATGGCCCGCACGTGAGCCAGGATGTCTGCTTTGAGTCCCTGTTTTATTATAGTTCTCGTGGCCTCTGCGTGATCCGTCGAAACAACCGGGCTAATCTCTATTTGATCAACCCCAAAAGAATCTAGCATCCACGCTATCTGGATTCTCTGTTTAACGGTGAATGATATTCCAGGATGCTGCTCTCCTTCCCTGAGTGTAGAATCCAGAATTCTTATTTTTTTGTTTGCACTACCTGACTCATTGTAGATGTGTGCGTAGTAGTTAGGATCCTCTGAATTTAGGGACATCGATGACTAGAATCTGCTTATTTCGCAGATGATATAAATGTTATCGCAACAATAATAGAAGGTTTCGACAATATTTATGGCGTTCTTCGACGTTTATGTGCGCTTCAATCTGAATGTCAGATTGAAAATTCTAAAATTGACGAGGAGATGCAAGCTCTACCGTAGCGTTTTGAGCACGATAACCGTATTTGTGTCAGAGACCCCGACAGTCTTTCGGACATCGTCTATGCACTTATTAATTTCGCCAATAGTAGGAGCGGCGAGAATCGCTGCAATGTCATATTGTCCTGTTATTTCGTAGATCACCTGTACTCCACTGAGCTTCTTTAACTCTGAGGAAACGGTGGAGGTGTCAGAGGTAGAGCTAACCGATACTAGCGTTATTGCACTCGTCTTTCCGCTTGCACCCAATTCGATCGTAAATTGCGTAATAACTCCAGTCTTTGCCATATTCTTCACGCGCCTTCTAACTGCAGATTCCGACAATCCGATCTCCGCAGCGATTTCGACGAAGGGCCGCCGCGAATCTGTTTGCAAAATCCTTACTATCTTTTCGTCCACAGAGTCAAGGTCAATGGACATGCCGTCTCTTCTCCTCCTCTGAAAGAACCAGATCAATGATTTGGATTGCACGTGAGACAATTTGTTCATCCATCACAAGTGGCGGAAGTAGTCTGATAATGTTCCTTCCAGAGTATAACATCAATAAACCCTTTTGAAGAGCATCAAGTAAAACGTCGCGGACTTCAAACCGCAACTCCACCGCAAGCATCATACCAAGACCTCTAACCTCTCTTATGATTCGATGTTTCTCTTTTAGCATTATCAGGCCTTCTTTAAAATATCTCCCAGTCTTGTCCGCATTTTCAACCAATTTATCTTCTGTCAATGCCTCTATGGTAGCATACGCAGCCGCGCAGGCTAGTGGATTTCCAGAAAAGGTAGACGAGTGTTCTCCCGTTCTCATACATTCGATAATTTCGGCCTTTGCGAAAGTTAATCCCATGGGTACACCGCCTGCAATGCCCTTGGCCAAACACATAATGTCCGGGACGGTATTCCAGTTTTGGCCTGCCCACATCTTCCCTGTCCTACCTAGTCCACTTTGAATTTCATCGAATATCAAGACTAATTTGTGTCGATTACATATTTCGCGAATACTTTGGATAACACCATCCGGTGGAACGATAATTCCTGTTTCACCTTGAATCGGTTCCAAAATAACAGTTCCTATTGTTTCATCGATTGCATCCTCCACTTTGGAGGGATCTGCGTATGGAACGAATTTGACACCCTCTAAAAGTGGCTGAAATGATTTGCGATATTTTTCATTGTGGGTGACAGAAAGGGCTCCGAAGGTCTTCCCGTGGTACGCCCCATTCATGGCGATAACCCCCTTCTTGCCTGTGAATTTGCGAGAGAACTTGAGTGCTGCTTCGACTGCTTCGGCGCCACTGTTACTGAAAAATGTCTTGTCCAACCCGGGAGGTGATATGGTGGCCAATTTTTGCAGGAATCTGAGTCTTGTATCATTATAAAGTGACATATGGCATACTATTAATTTCTCTACCTGGGTTCTAATAGCTTGCACAACCCTTTCATTGCAGTGCCCTACAATTGCCACACCATAGCCTCCCATGCAATCGATATATTCTCTATCAGATGTATCCCAGACTCTTGCACCTTTGCCTCGTGCAATGGTAACCGGGAACCTTTGGTAAATACGAGCTAAATACTGATCTTCGCCATTCATTTCTGTGTGATCACTGTGCAATTATCATGCGCTATAGCCTTTGAGAAGGGCTTTTCTATTTGACCAGAGGCGATTATAGCTTCATCCACTCCCATTTGTAAAGCCTCGATAGCACCCAGGACTTTTTTTTCCATACCAAATCCTATCCTAGGAAGGGCCGCTTTCGCCTGTTCTACCGTAATGTGTGTTATCAGGGTACCGTTTAGCGAAAGGCCGTTTACGTTTGTCATAAATATAACCTTCTTGGCCTTCAGAGCCCCCGCTACATACGCAGCTGCCCTGTCGCCATCAACATTGAGAAAATCATATTTCTCGCTTAGGGCCACCGGCGATATAATCGGAAGGTATCCCTCTTCTAGTAACAAAGTTATTAGTGACGGGTCAACGGAATTTATTTTCCCTGTATATCCGCCATCAATCGCCATTTTCCTGCCTTTGTCGTTTATTATTATGAGCTTATTCTTACGATCTGCCCTCAAGATCCCGCCGTCAATTCCTGATATGCCTGCCGCCTTTATGCCATCGCGCAGAAGCATTCTTACTATTGCCTTGTTGAGTTTACCTGCCATAACCATTGTGTAGATTTCTGCAGTTTCTTTGTCAGTGTACCTGCTTCTTACACCACCGGGTGATACAATAAACCCCTGCGCCTTACCTAGTTTGTTAGCGGTAGTAGTGACTTCCTTTCCTCCGCCATGAACGAGTACTACCTTACTGATTTCGGATGTCTTTTTTAAGTCTTCTATTGCGGTCGGATGTAGCCCGTCAACCACACTTCCGCCGATCTTGACTACAATCATACTGGTGTCAGAGGAGTATATCTTAGACCGTCAGTTTCGTTAAAACCTTGCATCACATTCATATTTTGTACTGCAGACCCGGCTGCTCCTTTCATCAAATTATCGGATGCCGAAAGAGCAACGATTCTCTGATTATCGTCGTCAATATCAAATCCCAGATCGCAGAAATTTGAGCCCACAACGAATTTTGGATCAGGAAATTTGTATAAACCTTTCTTGTCACGGATGAACCTAATAAATGGTTCATTCTTGTACGACTTTCGGTACATTTTCCAGAGATCTAGTTCGGAAACTCCCTTGGTGAGGAACAAATGGTTAGTGGTAAGAATTCCACGAACTAGGTTTACTGCATGAGGGCTCATGCTCACTTTAATAGCCTTCTTAGCAATTAATCCTAGTTCCTGTTCAATTTCTCCGGTATGTCTGTGTTTAGCCGGCTTGTATGGTCGTATTACACCATAACGCATTGCGTGATGTGTTCCCGAACTTGCCTTCGCACCGGCACCCGAGGAGCCTATCTTGCTATCTACTACAATATGTTGAGTGTCAATAATATTATTTTCGAGGAGAGGCTTGATAGCGAGCAAAGATGTCACCGCCATACAGCCAGGGCATGAAACCAACTGTGCTCGTTCGATATCGGACCTGTGAAATTCAGGTACTCCGTAGACAGATTTTGCCAGTATCTCTGGGAATGGATGCTCCCATCCGTACCACTTCGGATAATCCTTAGGATTCTTTAGACGGAAGTCTGCAGAAAGATCGACAATCTTCATTCCCCTTTCGTATAACTCCTTCACAATCTCGTTTGATTTGCCGTGAGGAACAGAGGTAAAGACCATATCACAGGAGTTTGCCAGCCTTTCGGTATCCATAGGTGAAAAGATAAGATCAATGAATCCCTTCAAACTCGGATGAACACGATGTACATATTGGCCAGCCTTTTGTCTGGAAATAACCATACTGATCTCTACTTTCGGATGTGACACTAGTAGCCGCAACAATTCTCCGCCGACATATCCTGAGGCACCCACAACACCCACCTTCATATTGGAGGTATCTCCTGTTTTCTGCAGAGGCCAAATCTTATGAATTTTGTCATATAAAGAAGGTTCACCTAGTTGAACAGCTTTCTAATATTTAATTTATATTTTTTGGTCACAAGTGTTCGTTCTAGGCCACAAATGACCAACGTTGGTCTATTTCTTAACAACCGCTACGCTATAGTCTATTATGGCACCTGCAATATCGGTACTTGAAACGCTAGACGCTCCCCGAAATTCTACAGTATTGTTAATTTCGTGAACTAACAGACCTCTTTGAGTGTCTTCCATTAAATCTACGCCTAACACTCCTCCTCCTACAGCCTTTGCAGCTCGTAATGCGATCTCTTCTAGTTCGCTTGTGATCGGAGCTTTCTCGGACTTCCCTCCTCTAGCCACGTTTGTTCTCCACTCGTTCTCTGCAGAGTAGCGATAGACTGCAGTAATGATCTCGTCTCCTACTACAATGCATCTTAAGTCACGCGGAGGCCGTTGGATCATTTCTTGTACATAATAAATCCGGCCGAGTGGACTATCGTTTTCCTCCCTCATCTCAATTATCATATTAGCTACCTCCTCGTCTCGCAATGGATAAACTCCTCTTCCCCATGAGCCTACTATCGGTTTCAGAACGACAGGAAATCCTGTACTATTAATGACTTCCATTGCTGCTGCGGAACTGAAGGCAAAGTAGGTTTTAGGTGTGGGCACCTTATGTTTCGCAAGGGTAAGGGATGTCAGCAATTTGTTACCACAAATCTCCCCTACTTTGAACTTGTTGATCACAGAAAAGCCCAAAAATTCTATACATGCGGTAAGATATAGGCCTCTGAAATGGCTTATACTTCTTTGCAAGATTACATCTCCTAATGCAAGTTCTTTTCGTTTGCTAGCCGTCGAGATCGTGATACTTTTTGCGTCCGTCATTCGTGCTTTTATCCCTTTTTTTAAAGCCTTATCGTAAATAGTTTTTTCTTCGAATCGCACTTTGTCATAAAGGACGCAAAGTTCTACCATCTATTGCCCCCAATCTTCGCCTACACTTTCAGCCGGTTTCAGGTCTACGGTATTCTGAGTCTTCGATACGATCTCAAAATCAGCACCGCAGTCAGGACAAGTCACAATTTCTCCTACTAGTGCATCATCAGGAATATTAATGTCAGCACCACAGTCTTGGCATTCTTTCTTCATCTGCCTCTTCCATCCTCATCTTTGTTCTCGGAAATTTCGGATCCCTGCCCCCTCTCTATCATATTTGCAACCGTCGACTGCAGCCCCCAAAGTTCTACAAATCCCTTAGCCAAACTTTGATCAAAAGTCGAGTCAGCTGAATATGTTGCTAGTTCATTTCTATAGAGAGAATGTTGCGATTCTCTTCCAACTATACGAAGCGATCCCCTCTGCATTTTTAATTTTACCTTTCCGCTAACCTTTTTTTGGGTTGCATCTATAAACTTATCCAAATGTGATCGCAGTGGATCCTTCCATAAGCCCGAATAGACTAACCAACCCCATTGCTCGTCAACAACATGTTTGAAACGGAGTTCATGATTAGTCAAGACCATCTTCTCCAAATCTTTGTGAGCTTCGACGATTACTACTGCGGCCGGAGCTTCATAAATTTCCCTGGATTTTATTCCTATCACCCTGTCCTCGATGTGATCCACGATCCCCACCCCCAAGGATCCGGCTTTTTCATTAACGTAATCTATTAACCTGATAATCTTCATGCGTTGACCGTCTGCTGCAACAGGAATACCGTTTTCGAATTCTAGCTCTATATAATCTGCACCGTCATTGTCAAACTTTACGAATTGAAAGGCATCGGGTGGCGGTTCGGAGTTAGCATCCTCAACTATTCCTCCTTCGATTGCCCTGCCCCAGATATTAAGGTCAACACTGTATTTTTTGGCTTCAGAACTTATCGGGATATTTTGTTCTTGAGCGAATTTCATTTCTAGATCCCGTGTCAAATTCATATCTCTAATCGGTGCAATAATTTTTAGATGGGGATCGAGAGCTCGAATGGTGACATCAAACCTAATCTGATCGTTTCCTTTCCCTGTGCAGCCGTGAGCAACAGCAGTGGCTCCATGGCTATGCGCCTGTTCAACCAGCTTAGCTGAAATGAGTGGCCGAGCAAGTGCGGTTGCCAATGGGTATTTGTCTTCGTATAGTCCATTAGATTTAATGCTGGGGATTACGTAGTTGTTGGCAAACTCTTCCTTCCCGTCTATGAAAATATGTTTTATTGCCCCGATAGCTAAGGCTTTTTTTTCGATCGCCTTAAAATCTTCATTTTGTCCGCAATCTACGGTTAGACTAATGACATCAAACTTATGTAGCGTCTGCAAGTATCTTATGCAGACGGAAGTATCTAAACCTCCAGAATAAGCTAGAACAACTTTCGCATTAGCCATCTATTACGCGCTTCGAGCGCCCAACGCTACATTTATATTTTTTGGTCAGAACTGACCTGATTAGTGATCTATTGACCAATGTCGGTCAACGGAAAGTCGATAACTCATGCAGTAAAAGAGGTCATTAATAATGACCTTTCCTTTCAAGACTCGTTAGAACGAGGTTACTGCAATATTAGTGCGGTGGCAAGAATAATCAAGCCACAAGTAAACCGTCTCCTCGGCAGAAATATTAGGATCGAAAGTATCATCACCGCGCTTAAACGATCGCGGAAACTCTATGATATTCCTGAACGGCCGATGTTGTCTATCCTAGCAAACAGCACTATTAGCGTGAAGACTGACGTCGCAAAAATCAGTACTGGAAAGAACAAGAGAAGTATCGAAAAGGTCGCAAAGGCTCTTACCCAATACGGTGACAATTTTATCAGTGTTTCAGAGAGTATATTATCAATAACCATCGTATTTGATGACACCTTACTACATGAAGTAAAAGGAATTTTCGCGAATTATAACATATTAGAGGTTGAAGATGATTTGGCTGCGATTATTGTTCATAGTCCAGAACAAATTATTAAGACGCCGGGTTGCGCTATTGCCTTTTACAATCAACTTGCACGAAGACATATTAATATGGAAGATACCGTTAGTTGCTATACCGATACCATTATACTAGTGAAGATGACTGATGTTGGAAAAGCATTTAATGCCTTAACTGAACTCATATCCAGCTCTCGCAAATTTCCAAAAAAAGACAATAAAATTTTGAAAAGACACTAAAATTTTTATTCTTCGAACGGGCTGACGAATTTATGTACAGACGTTATACTCTGGATGAAGTAAAACGTAAAATTATTGAAGCTTTACAAGAAAATGCTACCGGTTTATCTGGCGTCGAGCTTGCGTCAGCAGCAGGAATTAATAGAATGACAATCACCAAGTACCTAAATATCTTAGAGACGATGAGATTAATCAAGAAAAAAAAGGTAGGTTCTGTAAATGTGTGGTTTGTAGAACGTGGAACGGAAGATTATGAATTTCCGGTGAATTATCTTGAAGTCCAACAAAAATTTATGAATGCAATAATGCTCGGTGACGCGGATCAAGCTCGAAACATCTTGATAAGTGTAATTAATTCCAACATCGAACTACTAAGAATATTAACAGATATTGTAGTTCCCACTCTAAACACTGTTAATGAGTTATACAATAGGGGTCGCCTGGGAAAGACAGAACGAATTTACCTGTTAAATTTGATACTGGAATTAATTGATCTATTGAAGTTTACCATCCAGCCAGAAAGCATTAAACGTGGCGGTTATTCGTTGTTCGTGGCCGCATCTGAGGACAGAATCTATCACGCAAAAATTGGAGCACTTGCATTGCAGATTTTGGGGTTCAGAACATCGTACATCGGAAATGTCGAACAGCACATCGATCCTTTTTTTGATATTGATTTCCAACGCTATATAATGAAGCTATGGGATAATAAGAAAGGTCTATTGATAATATGCATTTACTCCTGCGGAGAAGGCTCATTGCGTTTCTTATATGCAGCTGCTAGGGCAATGAAGGCGAAGCTAAAAGCAGAGCTTAGGATAGTGTTATTTGCGTCTCCTGAGCTTCGAAATATCATCGACTCTTTAGGCAGCGACTATATCGCCAATGATCTGAACTCTCTTATTAAGTGGGTCGAAAGAGAATACCATCGGCTGAAACTATAGGGCTAAATTATGGATCTAAGAAAAGGTCAAAGTATTGGGCAGTCGGAAAACTTTTTTAAATCTTGCTAGGAATGAAATAATTACCACGAAGGTGGCAATATCGCAACAACGCTGCTTGTAGAGTTGGGGTTCCCAGACCCTGGCATGGGTTTAGTATCCCGGTAATTGGATTTGTCTGTCTTCTCAATTATCGCCGATTAGGCACAGATTTTCGATCTTGTCATAAATTGTATCTATCAGCGACTGGATTTCCAACTTTTCGACTTCGGTATTTACAGCTTCTTTCCTTTCGTACAACTCTCTAATTTGTTTATGCAAGCCGTATTTGATAACTCCCATCGATGGATTCATGTTTCGTACGATGACAGGAAAAAATTAGATAGCATTAATTGTCAAAAAAATTTGCCCCGATGGACAAATTTCAAGCTATTAAGATAAAATGACCTAAGATACTCCGTCAATCAAATCGAAAAACCATGCTGCCAAGATTGGAGCTTGCGTGTAATAACCATGACTTTACTCGCCTCTTAAGCTAAAGAATACCTTTGTTATTATTTGAGCACGGGTATCGTGCTCAAATCAAAACGGCGTAAGTTCATATAATAATAATATTTTTAATCAATTGGTTATCTAATTGTTATCACTCGACTGATATACGTGATTGGAAATCCACTTGTTTATTGAATACAATTTTTACTAATACAACAATGATTTTAATCGATGGGATGTGTTGACTTGATTAAAGTAGCAAATGACGACAGAAGTAAGAAAATATTGATAGCAGAAGATGACATCGATATCGTATTGTTGTATAAACACACAATTGAGAAGAGACATCATGAGGTTATAACCACCGAAGATGGACAAGAATGTCTAAATATCTATCACCAAGAATACCAACGAGCCAGCTTTGGAAAGCGGTACAGCGTAGCCAAGACGCTGCCGTTTGATGCCGTGATCCTGGACCACAAAATGCCGAAGATTAACGGAATGGAAGTTGCAAAAGAAATCCTGGCAATAAATCCACATCAAAGAGTGATCATCGCTTCTGCATTTGTCAAAGACACTCTTGTCGATTCAATAAAGAATCTAAAGCACGTGGTCGAGGTAATACAAAAACCGTTTCATCTGAGTACGTTAGTTGATACTATCGAAGATAAAGAAATCTATTCAGAACTGCAGAATCTCAATGTTGATATTGATGTAGTTAAAGCTCTTAATCCTACACACGAGCAGGTAAAAGATCTGTTAGATCGGCTCCGAAGAGTTCGAGAAATGCAAGAAATCGTGACGTCCGAAGAAGTAGCTAGTCGCACCTTTAAATGATGTAAGTAGCTATTGGCTCATGCGTTGGAAAAATATCTATAACCCTTGTTTATTTCATTGGATAAAGATTGCCATTATGAACAGAAAACAAATGACGATTGTTCTCGGCGTCACCATCGTAATATTGCTTATCTCTCAATATGTCACGAATGGATTAGTTGGGGTTGTTACCGCCTTCTCTTCGGTTCAAGAGAGGCATGCACGCGTATCGTTATCTGTGGATAGAAATACAATACAACTGGCAGGGCAGAGTCATCTCCTTCCATTTACTCAAAGCAATATTCAGAATTCCGATATCCATTATGTTAGTTTGGCAAACCTCACGACCTCATTTTTACTTACCGATATTTTCAAGAGAGTCGAGAACTCGGTAGTTCAGATAACAAGCAGAGTAAACGACACAAGTAATATGCAAATTATCATAAACGGCAACCCTTTGGAAGGCCAATCTACTAGATTGGGATCAGGGTTTGTTTACGACAATCAAGGGCACATCGTGACTAACAATCATGTTGTGAATGGTGCCAAGACGGTTGACGTAACCTTCGTTGATGGAAATACGTATAAGGCAAGGGTAATAGGTACTGATTCTTCTAGCGACCTTGCAGCATTACTCATTACTGATAATTTCTCAGTTGAACAGGTTGTTCCGCTTGTTATTGCAAACTCGTCTAGTCTACAGGTTGGACAGCAAGTAATAGCTATCGGAAACCCATTTGGACTTAGCGATACCATGACCACTGGGATTGTAAGTCAAACGGGACGTTTGCTTCCCAACCCAGATACCAGATTCGGCATACCAAACGGAATTCAGACTGATGCTGCAATTAATCCTGGTAATTCAGGTGGTCCATTATTAAATTTGCAAGGAGAGGTAGTAGGTATGAATACTGCAATCAGTTCTTCGACGGGCGAGTTCTCGGGAATAGGATTTGCAGTCCCATCAAACGCAATAATGCGAATACTGCCAGCGCTCATACAGACCGGAACTTATACCCACCCTTGGCTCGGAATATCCGGCGGTAGCATACTTCCTGCATTGGCAACAAGCGCAGGATTGCCAATTAACTATAGGGGGGTTCTGGTTGCTTCCGTACAAGCAGGCAGTCCAGCTGAGAAGGCCGGTTTGCACGCGCTCAGTCAGGATGTAAATTCAAAGCCAACCGGCGATATAATAGTCGCAGTTGATGGTCACAAAGTAAAACGTATCGATGATATCATTAATTACATGGAAACCCAAAAATCCGTCGGGCAAACCGTGAAGCTTACTGTGAATAGAAATGGACAGATCATGGATTTAACAGCGACGCTGCAGCCACGCCCATCGTCCCTACCTGCCCCTACCGAACCTCCACAATGAGAGTATTCAGCACTGACCTCGGCCTATCGATTGCCCTGACTACAGTGAACCAGAGGAGAAGTTGGTTCTGTTCTGCTTCTCCCTGCCGTTAAATAGACGCTTTTGAAGTCGTTGATCATAGGGATAGGGAGAATACTTACATCTAATATCCCGTGGCAGATATAAGATAGCTCGGATGACGAAATCAGCTCCGACAAAAATTCAACGACAATTTGCTCGCTCAAAAACCGGTGCATAAAGCTTTTGCTAATCCTTCTTTTGGTAACATTCCATTCTTTTACATCCTCGCATCTGGTCGTACGACGGTCATAACATGCGTTAATGAATATGACGGTGTCTGATTGATGTTGCCACTCGAGCCAATTCTTTATCATCGTATGCCTGGTCTGATTCTTCCTGTCGAACACTTTTTATTAATACGTTGCAGCCGCATATTCTTGAACGAGTTCGTTGGGGGTTTTTTTCCTTAGAGGGTTATGCGGTCGACGTGTCATTATTCCTATCAGAGCAAGAATCGAATTTAATGGTACCGTAATAAATGGCGCCAGGAATAATCTGCATTCCTATCACGGCAGATTAGATGGTTTTAAATGTGAAGAGATCGATGTTATGTATATACTCTATGAGCGAGAAAAGTGACACTTCAAATCAAGAACATTCCACTCAGTGGGCCGAAATTATGGGTCAACTCGTTGACAAGTTCGTAGGAAAGAACATGGCAATGACATATAACTTTGACAACCTAACAATCGATATGCCGAAGGCACAAGGACCAGACGGTCTACATCTTGGCAGCGTTAAGTGGACAATCAATGGCAAGATAATAATCGCGACGGAAGCATACAAAAAACAAGATGTTATTATCGGATCCAGAAAAAATGTTAAGCCATGATCGTCCTCGAAAGCGATGTTATAAACGAGGTCTCATACAAATTGCAGATGTTGAAGGTAAAATTTATGTTGATCTGTTGCAGTCAAAAATCTCCCCCCAGATGACAAAACGAGACTGTCTGATAAGCTAAAAAAAGAATTCGCAAGAAAGTTTAGTGAGAACGGAGTCACGGTTTCATTTCTTCAAAAAGACAAGGATATGGAAAGTTGCTATGCCAATCTTATCGAAAAGATGACGTGCAGATAAGAATGTTAAGGCAACCAGTGATCTTACGGTGATCTAAAAGCAGAATAACAACCTTACTCTACGGCTGCGGGGAAAATAATTCCTCTTCACATTTACATTATATTGTTTCAGAGATAGAACATAGTATGATAGCTGCTACCAATATTTTGCCTTGATAGTTTCAATTACTCGTTCGTGTTCTGGACCTTTCTTCCTTGCATATCTTTCCATTGCGCCGAGCGGTACGCCACCTAAGGATCTGGCCAGCGCTGCAAAGAAGAGGTTCTTTATGGGGTTCTCCCGACCTACCTTGCGCATAAACTTTTGAATTCCATGTTTGAAGTTATGTTGCCATGTCTTGTACATTACCCCTAGTTTTGGAGCATCCATTGTATTGCCAATATCAAAAAATTCGGATTTCTCCAAGAGGCCTATAGGCACAAAGGTGAGAGGAGTCACTGTGAACTTGGAATCCGGCTGTTCATTTTCAAGCTCATGGATAAGCCTTATAGTCTCCCAGCTATCTTCTGGAGTCTCGTCATTATTCAACCCCATGATTATGGTGAAAGCAGGTACCCAGTAGTTTTCGTTAAGAGTCTTCACGGCAGTCTTGACAACCCAATGCCATTCTGCTGGCTGGTAGGGCGCTAATTTTCTGTCTGCGTATTTTCCGATCAGCCTAATACTCCCTGTTTCGAATCCACATTGAATGCCTATATGATTCGATGTGCTAGCTCTGATAATTTTAGATACATTAGGAATTAGTCTTTCATCAGCGATTGCTCCAGCAAGCGTTCCATGTGTGGGGTTTGTATGCTCAACACCTGTGGCCATAATTCCCTTGAACAGCTCCTCAATGGCTTCTCTGTTTGGTTGCATGTTCTTTGTTGTTCTTGGATTCAATCCATAAACGAAAATATCGTCACTGTGAACCCATGCATTCTTTAATCCACCATATTTCATGTTGATTTCGATTTCCTGTTGGACTTTCTCAACCGGGTAATATCTCAAAGGTCTTAGGGTAACATCGCAGAATTTGCATCCACGACCACAGCCTCGCATTACTTCCACTTGACCATGCATACTGGGATTAAGAATATTGGGAATCTCGTCAACAGAAGGTTGATCCCAGCAATGTATGAATCTACCGTGGTATTTTCTGCCGTTTCTTGCGAATTCCTTAACCTCCACTTTGAATTCTGTTTTTTTGAATGGATTGGCTGTTTCCATCTCTCCATTAATAAGGGCATCAAAGAATCTGCCACCAGTACCATCGATCTCAGGTCCAATACCGCCTAGATCGCCTTCTACAATACCATAAAGATCATACTCTTCAATTTTTGCCGGGTCATAGTTATATTGCCACGTTCCAGAGGCACCAGCGAGTATTTTGGCTTTGCTTCCATTTCTTCGTTTTGCCGCCACAATCCTTTGATGTAGATCTCTGCTGTAAAACTCATCATAAGACATTTGCTTCCTGCCGTATGTAAAAGTCATAGTCACTGGTCCCATGCCAAGTGGATCCATCTCATACGTCCCAACCACCTCTGTTTCTGGACCAATAAATTTTTCGATATGATCTGGATGTGCAACTACGACTTGATCCCTGGTATACCCGTCCCTCACTAAAGCAGCTTCAACCTTTCGCAGACCATAAGGAGCATAATTAGCACGTCCATTTGTTTGCTCTATAGGATTGCAGATAAAGTCAAAGAGTACTTTCGGAGTAACTTGCTGTCCTAGGACGTGATACCAGAAAGTATTACGATTTCTATTTATATCGAGCGCCGGTGCACAACCAAAAAACGAAGCAAGAGAGATTCCCCTGTATGGAGACATAAGAGTACGGTCCGCACTGAGCACTACTTTTGGATACTTCATAATCTTTTGTTCTTCTCCTTTAATTCGACTGTTCTCCTGCATATAATTATACCGATGATTTGAAGTTTTTCTACTGTTTTGTCAGATTAATCTCCAGGCATCACTCAGGACAATATCGCTGTCAGGAAGCGGTCTTTTCAAATATCAGGTAGAACGGACTTTCAGATCGTTAATAGACTGTCCATAAATCATAAATTGCTGTAATTATCGCTGTGAATTCTCAATATGCTAGCATTTTCGTAAGTTGAGCAGATTTAATTCATTCACAGCGCATTATAGGTGTTTCCGAGTACCGAATAGTTTCTGTTCCGGGCAAGAATAACAGTAGAATTAAGAAAACGGGGCACACGCTCAGGGCGACAGCATTTTTCGTCTGCGGATCCTATTACTTTCGAACTGGGATTAACCGAAAGAAATTGCTAGCATCGTGAA
>WNFX01000902.1_pt1 | contig 39993 bp, 33 predicted proteins | sample 5400111 | NCBI WGS metagenome assembly WNFX01 (sample SAMN13153363, study PRJNA577476) | soil metagenome | isolation source: 40 cm soil or saprolite under grassland replicate 1 | place: USA:California | collected 2016-06-15
ACCTTCCACGCTCACGGCTACCCTGCCGGTTCTCCATTCGATGGCCAGACCAGGCAGTCTTGCGAGGGTTCGATCGGCACCTCCTGGCGGCATGGAGGTGGCACCGTGGTCTCCATCCCTTGCGGTATGACTGGTGGCTCCAGTGGTGGCCCCTGGTTTGTTCAGATCAACGGCAACTGGTACCTCAACGGCCATAACGACTTCACCAGCAGTCTCCAGCCCGGTCATATGTTCTCGCCCTATTATGATGATACATGGTACGCTCTTTATGAGAAGGCCCAGCAGACCTAAAGTTTGGTACTTATTTTAGCGCCCAAGGGATCGGGGAAATACTACCCAGTCAGCGCGCGTCCAGCAGATGGTCAGCTTCCCAGAGCCAGCGAGAGCGAGCGCGAACCATCGTCTTACCCTCGCGCGTGATGTGCTGGAACCTGGTAAATTCCTGTCCTGGTGTAGGGTAAGGTTCAAACCAGCTTCGTACTTCCAGGCGTTCACCGAAGCGAGGACTATCGCCATATTCAATGTCGTAGTGGCGGATGGTGAATCTGGCTCCGGCAGGGGTGATCTCACTGTTAGCCAATGCTTCCCAGCCCGCGTTGTCCAATATTTCAACCGCGGATGCATTATTCAGATGCTGCATCAGGTCGATCTGAGAGAACTGCACCACAGACGAAGTCGTGATAGGCAAACGCTCAGGAAAGGCAGGAAAAGGCTGTTCTGGTTGGGGCGGCAGCACTCCATCAGGCAGCCAGATCTGAGCCGTTCTTTCAGGTAGGCGCGTTGGGCGCCCATTGGAATCAACGTAGACCCAGAGAGTGCGTGCGCTAGCCAGTGGTTCACCTTGAGACGCGAAGGCATGGTGTGCTTCGTATCCCCGCAAGGCGGTAATACGGGAGAAGCCAATGCCATATGTTTTCAATTCGAGGTTGGTGTGAAAGGGAATAGGCATGGCGAAAGACATTACAGTTCTTTTGATGACCCAGTAACCATCTCCATAGAGTTGGGCATCCTCGGCATCACGAGCAGCAATATCTTGCATATAGCGTAAAAAAGTAGCGGGCGTGAGCGTGCCATCACAATTACATTCGTCATAGCGAACGGTATGCGTCAGACAAAACTGCCGGTTCATGCATGCTCCTTAATCTGTAATTTGCTCTAAGGATAATCCATTATATGTGATTTTGAAAATGGATCAAGCCTTACAGCCTTTCTCACCAGCAAGAAAAAAGCTCGCCTCGTAAGCGAGCCATGTCAGAAAAGAACTTATTCATAACGAGCCGCTACTTCAGTAACAGTCCAGGGAATCAGGAGGTGTGGGAACCTGATGCAGGTGGTTGCCCGGAATTGCCGTTTCCGAAGCCATACCCTCCCCCTTGCTGTTGTTGACCTTGTTGCTGTTGTCCTTGCGGCCCTTGCTGGAAAAACCCACCGCCAGAAGAAGGCGATGTCGCAGGTGCATTCGACGCTGGTGTTGCCTGGTTTGAGGTTGTTCCGACTGCATGACCTGCTACCAGTCCGCCCAGTAACCCAAAGGTTATGACAGAGCCTGCCACGAGCCATTTTTTGCATTCATGCACAAGCGCCAACGCCTCCGCTTTAGACTTACGTGGCGTCACTTGTCTGGTGTTGACTTGCGTAGAACGAGCATGCATTGCCGCTCGTGAGGTAGGAGATGGGGATACTGTTTCATTCCTCTGATATATCCCTGGGGCATGCGCTCCATATGGTTGATAAGGTAACGACGGTTGCCCATATGGATCATTTGCTTTGGGATCAAACATTAGTAATTGCCTCCATTATAAGCATAGTTGATGTAGACAGTACATACTACACACTGTTCATTGAAACGGTTCTGTACACAACTATAACCGATGAATATGAGAGGCCAATGAAATATGTATCTGGATTCTGTAAAATTTTATGCAAAAAAGTATAAAGTGGGGGTAATCAGAAAATCTTCCATTACGGTTTGTTCTCTATCAATAGCCATGAAATTCAAGTACCCCCTCCAACAGCGTACATAATCCCACCCCACAGATGAGCTAGAAATAGCGGCTCATAATAACTTTCGGAGGTGTGACCCAGCGCAGTATACCAGGCTCGGCCGCCGTCGTACTGGTGATACCAGGCAATGGGATGATCAACGCCCATCGTCCCGCCCTTGTATGTGCTTTCATCGATAGTCATCAACACATTGACCTTCCCACGAGGATTGGAAGCAAAGTTGTACCATTCGTCGGTACGCACCCAGAGCGCAGGTAGCATAATTGTCGAAGGATGGGTTCTATCAGTCACATGAATAGTCGCCTGCGTGACCTTCGAGTGTCCATGTATACGGTCGAAATACGCTCCCACCAGGCCACCATACCAGGGCCAGTCGTATTCAGTATCGCTGGCTGAATGGACGCCCACGTATCCACCACCAGCCCGAATATAGCGTTCAAACGCAGCTTTCTGGTTTTCGTCGAGAATCTTACCAGTAGTCAGCAGGAATACAACAGCAACGTAGTGTGCTAGATTCGCATCAGTAAAAGCCGCTGCATCTTCAGTAAAATCAATCACGAAGTTATGTTCAGTAGCCAGCTTTTGGAGCGCTATTTTCCCATCCTTAATCGAGGCATGGCGAAAACCGCCCGTCTTGGAAAAAACAAGCAGCCGTCTGGAGCATGAGTTGGTTGAAGTAGAAGAACTGTTTCCGTTAGGATTGGCCTGTTGTCCATTGCAACTGAGGTGAGATACAGTCGTGGTGGAAGTTTGTACGAGGTTACAGCTTGCAACTGCCAATAATATGGTGGTGAGCAACAGTACGAGTGATAGATAGATCAGCCAGTACTTTTTCATCCAGTATATCCACACACTCCCACTCTTGGAGAATTTACCACAGGTAGCAACATGTCAGCATCTTCACCGCTCTTTTTCACACACTTTTTGCTGCAAAATGCGTTCTCTTCCACATCAAAATATCCACCTACTACTACTTTTGCAGGCTTCCCGCACACTTTGCACAGAATCACAGGCTGAATATTCCTTGCGATAACTTCGATGTTATCCTCATCCATATCCTCAACATACCTCTCACGTTCTGATACTACTTTTAATGTCAGGTCAGTTGTGGAGCCGAAGTCATACTCGTAGGAGAACTTTTGGCCAACCTTGAGGATTTTTTCTAGTGGCACATCCAGGCTACGATCCTCTACCATTTCAAGAAGCGCCTCCAGTATCTGCTGCTGGAAATAGCGAGAACGATACGCGTTCCACTCGTCAGGTGTGTGAGGATGACCACCTTTAGGGATTGATTTCAGAGTTTCTCGTAGATATGTAATCATGTCATCGACAGACTCAAACTTCTTGAGATCAGATAGCATATTTTTGGGCAACATATTCAGATACTCGGAGGGAAAACTCTCAAGTAGTTCTTCTATATTCAACTCCTCTTCCTCTTCCTCTTCCTCAACTGTTTCAGCTTCTCCCAAAAAGAAGTAGTCCTCAGGCTCTGAGGAGTAAGAGGTGCCCCCAATAGTAAATTCGCTCAGGTGACCACAACACTCTAGCCAGATATCCCTGAGAAAGCCATCCAGATCTGCCAGAGCATCCGAAGCCGGCATCTCAAGATGCATCCAATACTCTGGATTATAACGCCCTTCAACAACGAGATGGAAAAGTTTGGTTTTCTGGGTTTCGGTAGCGCTTGCTGCCTCAGCAGCGATTTCAGCGGCCCTTTGCTTGCAGTATTTGAGATGTTGAGTCATCTTTGCTTTTTCAAACTCATCCTTACAAAAACTACATATGCCCTTTGAGACTTCTTTAGTCGCAGCTTTGTTTACCATGTTTTTCTCCTCTTAAAACACTTCTCACCAATAGAGTGAGTATTAATAATTCCCCCACACGATACAACCTGGTGAAACATACTATGCTACTTCCTTTGTGGCCGATAGGGGCCGGAAATATGCTCAAAACGAGGGCGATAGCGAGTAGTGTGATAGTCTTCAGGATCAACTCTACGCGCAGGTAAGTCTTTACCAGGAATATCCGTGCTAATAAATGCGCCATTTAGGTGTGCTGCCATCACACTATGGGTGCCAGATTCAACCAGGGTCATGACCAGGTTGGCATAATAAATCGCCATATGTTTGTCATAGACATCCGGCTCGCCGCTACGCAGAAAATATGTTAGATCAATTGGTAGAAAACGTATTCCTGGCAGACTTTTGGTAAGCTGATCGGCCAGGAACTCGGCTACGTTGGCTTTTTTCCGATGGCCATACGCATCAGGTTCCCCGACTTCCGGTACTGGCACACCAAAATTTGCACCCTCAGAGAGTACCACTGTTGAATAATTATGCGGATTGATGCGATCGTCGACGATAAGTTTTGCCAGGTGGTCAATGTTGACAGCAACTTCCGGAATCAGTAAGCGATCAGCCCAGGTAGCGATTGCTGTCTCAAGCGCGGTAAAACCAGCATCACGACCAAACAGGCGGAAAAGTATGGTCTCGCTATGAGACCCTGCGGTAGAGCGAATACGATTGATAAATTCTGCCGCGCGATTGATGGCTGTCTGGAAACCAATACAATAATCCGTACCAGGTACATCATTATCCATCGTTTTAGGTATACCCCAGACTGGCACTCCCCTTGCTGAAAGTATTCCTCCATAACTCAAAGTGTCATCTCCCCCAATGACCACCAAACCATCCAATTTCAGATAGTCCAGGTTCGCTAGCACTTCAGCAGTGAGATCGACATGGTCACCTGGCATTCGGTCGACACCGTAGGACTTGAGGTGAGGTGGCAACTCACTTACGCGCACACTTGCGGGATTGGTACGTGAGGATTGCAGAATGGTGCCTCCCTGCCTATCGATGGTGCGTGTATTCAGTCTATGCAAAGGCATCAGATAGCCTTCCTGCCAGGTGATAGGCACCTCAAGGTTGAAAATATGAGATTCAATGCTGTGTGATCTATTAAGATAGGTGATACCTTTCCATCCCTGACGCAAGCCTATGATGTGGACACCCATTGGTTCCGCACGATAGACCAGTGCTTTGATAGCTGCGTTAAGCCCTGGTACATCACCGCCCCCAGTAAGTACACCTAGTGAACGAATAGGTCTCTGTGTCTTTCCTGACATCATACGCTCTCTTTCTAGCTAGCAATTTATCTATAGAATAGTATCTCATAAAGCAATAATTCGGGCAACTACTCATTGACAGGCTTACTAAAACAATGCATACTGCTTACAGATTAGAACAACATATGGATTTGACAATGCGTCTTACAATCAGACAGGAAGCGTAGAGTCATGGGCACGAAGACAAAAACGCTTAGAAGGATACCTCATACAACACTGCGCCGTCTACGCTACACTCCCACCTATTTCTTCCTGATCTGGCGTTGGACCTGGTGGTTCTATGCTTTCGCCTGGATAATGCTATCGCCTACCGGGACAACTCCTCTTCTTTTGATTCTCCTCGGTATCACGTTTATTCAGTCACTAGTTGCCACTCTATACACTCCTGTTTTCAAAATATTTTTTCCCATCCTTCCAGGGAATTTTAAGCAAAGTAAGCCAGAGCAAGGGAACAAGCGACCAGCTAAGCAAGAGCGACGCATATTATGGGCACGTAATCGTCCACAACCAATCGCCGTAGATGAAGATGCAGAAATACTACCACCCATAGCCAGTTCAAATAACCCTTATAAAGACGTTGCAATTTATGGTTTGGACGTGATCATCTGTGGCCTGGCCATGTATTTTAGCGCCATCTATGGACCTCCTCCCTTTGGTACTGGCTCACCATTTTACCGCTACGGTTTCTCAACAATCCTTGTTGCAGGGTTCACCTATCGCTATCGCGGCGGTTTAGCGGCGGCTATTGGCTACGATCTATTCGTACTGCTCGGGCTATTCTTTCCACCACCTATGGCACATCTGCCCTATATTCTAAGGGTACAAGACTTGCTAGGCTCAACACTTGACGCTCCACTTATAGCCATCATTACAGCTTATGTAGCGACATTGCTTAACAGTCTTACGCGACATAAGAGGAGTGAGCAAGACAGCGTGCGCAGGCAACGGTCTTTGTTATATGTCAGCGAGACGTTAGTAGCCGGAGCTAGCACTATTGAACAACTCTTACAGCGAAGCGTAAAGCAGATCCGGCAGGGCGGTCACTTTGAATATCTCATTATCGCAATTATTCACGTTGGAGAAGATAGTAAGCATCCACGTCCCCAGATCGACACAATTGTTGAGTCGGGGCGGGTTGAAGCAACAACAGTCGATATGAGAGAGGCACTGATTCATCAAGTGGCACAATCAGGTGAAGAACTAACCAGGTTCGAGCCACAGCACAGGGAAGGACAGGAAGAACCGATTGGCTTAGCCCGCCTTTATCTGCCATTTAATAATGAGGAACTGGGCCAGATGTACATGGTGTTAGGTGCGGAGAGCAGACGGAAAACACCTTTTGAAGAGAGACAACAGAATTTCTTGAAAATCGTAGGGACTCTGCTAGCTGTGGCGATAGAGAATGTGCAATTGACCGAGCAGGCAGCTGACCTCGCCACTGCTGCAGAGCGAGGACGTATCGCACGCGAGATTCATGACGGTATAGCTCAACTTATCTACATGTTGAGTCTGAACAGTGAAACATGTGCGGCTCTCCTACAACGTATTGCTGATACCTCTACTGAAGAGTCGTTTCTCTTGGCGCCAGTGGCCGAGCGACTTGATAAGCTGGTAACCATTTCAAAGCAGGCTCTCTGGGAGACACGTCACTATATGTTTACGCTCAAACCATTAATGAGCGGTACAACTACTTTGACACAAATGCTTACCAACCAGTTGCATGAGTTTGAAGCGATCAGCGGACTACCGGCTCATTTAGAAATCGAGGGCATTGAAGTTTCCCCAAATGGAGATCAGAGGCGCACACGCAAGATGGCACAGGTTGGTACAGCGATTTTTCGTATTACCCAGGAAGCGCTCACCAATGCCTATAAGCATGCCGAAGCAACACAGGTAACGGTACACCTGCACTATCAACCGCTCTGTATAGAGATCGAAATTAGTGATGATGGTAAAGGTTTACATACAGCGCCCCGTGGTTATGATCTTGGTGCCAACGGAGAACAAGAGCGCATATATTCTGGTCATGGTATGCGAGGCATGCGAGAGCGAGCGGAAGAATTAGGAGGCACGTTTGAGATAAAGCGGGGAGCAGCAGGGGGCGCCAGTGTACTGGCACGCATTCCCATCTAAGGAGACGATATGGCAAAAACACGCATCATGATCGTAGACGATCACGAGGTAGTTCGCATGGGTATGCGCGCTGCATTCGAGACAGAGCCAGATCTCGCAGTAGTCGGAGAAGCAAGTAATGGAGCAGAGGCACTTGCTAAGATGCCCGTGCTGGCTCCACAATTGATACTCATGGATGTGCGTATGGAGAAGATGAATGGCATAGAGGCATGTCGCGAGATCAAAAGTCGCTATCCCGATGTACAAATTTTAATGATCACTTCATACTCTGACGATGACGCTGTGATCTCATCGATTCTGGCCGGAGCCAGCGGCTACTTGCTGAAACATTTGAGCCGGGCAGAGTTGTTGCGTTCAATTCGCCTGGTAGCCTCAGGTCACTCATTGATCGATACGAAAACCACGAAACAGGCTATGGAACGCCTGGCGCAAATGCCAGGTAGTGAACTCACCGAGCGCGAACGTGAAGTGCTGGCGTTGGTAGCGCGCGGGTATACCAACAAACATATTGCCGATACGTTGTACGTCAGTGAAAAGACTGCGCGCAACCATGTCAGCCACATCCTGGAGAAACTGGGACTTTCGCGCCGCAGCGAGGCGGCTGCATTTGCCGTCGAACACAAGCTTGTGCCGCCACGAGAGCAGCAAAAAGAGAAAGAGTGAGTTACAAGGCCGTAAGAATTCGTTTAATTATCTCTAACGATCAACGAACGTCTTGCGTGGCAAATACCGCCCCACAGCTTTGCCACCAACATACTCACCGTTCCGCACAATCACCTTTCCACGCAGCAGTACTGTATCAGGTACCCCTTGAACATGCATACCTTCATAGGGAGTATAATCGACACGCTGATGCTGTGTTGCGGCACTGATCGTAAACGTTCGTTCAGGATCAAAAATAACCAGGTCAGCATCACTGCCCGGGGCAATGGTTCCTTTGCGGGGAAATAGCCCAAAGAGTTTGGCTGGCATGGTTGAAACCAGATCTACAAAATGCTGTATGCTTATTTTTCCCTCGCGCACACCCTTATACAATAACATGACACGATGTTCTACCCCTGGCAGCCCATTAGGTATCTTTGTAAAATCGTGCAAACCCAGGTCTTTCTGACCATGATAATTAAAGGGGGCATGATCAGTAGAAACTACCTGAAGTTCGTGGCGCTGTAAACCAACCCAGAGCGCCTCGTTGTCGGCATCACTACGCATTGGTGGAGTACAGACAAATTTTGCGCCTTCAAAGCCAGGAGCAGCGTAACAACTATCATCGAGGTAGAGATACTGTGGACACGTCTCGCCCCAGACAGGTAACCCTTTTACGCGGGCAGCAGCGACAGTATGCAACGAGTGGGCGCAACTGACATGGACGATATAAAGAGGCGCTTCCGCCAATGTTGCCAAGGTGATAGCGCGCTGGGCAGCCTCACCCTCCAGGATCGCAGAACGTGTATGAGCATGATAGATTGGAGCCGTATGACCAGCGGCGACAGCCTCTCGTACGATGAAATCTATAGTAATACCATTCTCAGCGTGCACCATAACAAGGCCCCCCAGACGGGCTGCACGGCGCAGCACGCGATAGATCGTCTCGTCATTAACCATGAAGGTGCCTGGATAGGCCATCAACAATTTGAAGGTCGTTACACCTGCGTCAATCATCTCATCCATCGCCTCTTCTGGAGCAGAGGCAAGGTCGGTAATTGTGATGTGAAAGCCGTAATCTATAACGGCCTTACCCTCCGCTTTGCGATGCCAGGATTGCAGGGCTTCAGCCAGGCTGTGCCCGCGTTGCTGATTGGCGAAATCAATGATGGTGGTAGTGCCACCACAGGCAGCAGCAATTGTTCCCGTCTCAAAGTCATCGCTGGCAACTGTCGTGGGTAATGGCAGTTCCATATGTGTATGCACATCGATAGCACCAGGAAAAATATAGTTCCCCTGGGCATCTAGTGCCAAATCGCTTTGCATCGTAGCGAAGGTTCCTGGCGAACCAATTGCAGCTATGTGTTCACCCTCGATGAGAATATCACCGTGAAAATCATCGGTTGCAGTAATGATGTGACCATTTGTGATGACTGTACGCATACATGCCCCCTTTTAATGCAGATCAGGAGAGAGGATACACTTTCAGATTACTATATACTACATCAGCCGGTATCTTGCCATCAGTAGTCGCAAAAAAAGCTATTACACCCGACGAGTAGGTTTGATCAGTTAACTGAATGAGGAACATCCCGTTGGCATAGAAAGATAGGCTGCTGCTCCGTGCAATCACCTGCAATGTATTACTTGCAGTACTACCTTGCCGCAAAGCCGACGAGAATGTCCAATTCTTCAAAGGAGTGATAGTCGCAGTAATTCTCTGGGCAAAAAGAGCAATGCTGTATTTTCCAGCATTGTTCATCTCAAATAAATAACCGCTTTCTTGACCGAACAAATCGGTGTTAACGCGTAAGAGAAGACCACCTGTTTGCCCGCTCAGAATCCGCAGATTTGCAGTGATCGCTGCATTCTGATAGCTGGAGGCAGACTCTCTACATATGTGCCAATTGGTTCCCTCTTTGACATGGTAGCCATCCGTAGCAAAAGCACACTTGTTATTCTGATCCCAATTCGCTGCCACCGTGTTTACACTATTCGCATTAGTTAATCCATCCTGGTACACTGGCTTGCCAGAAGTAGCTGTTTGAATCACTCCTGCTGTCGCGCTGGCTTTAGCCTCGGCCGTAACAGTCATACCAGCGATTACGGTTGCGGTTTGTTGGGCATGTGCTGTTGCAGTAGCAGCCTGAGCCGCAAGGACTGTCGCAGTTAAGTTCGGCGTTGCCGTTGGAATATTCGTCGGAGCCTGTACCCTGGCAGTTGTCGAATTTTGAGAAACGCCATGTACACCGGGGCTTCCACTGTTCGCACGGGGAATAATAATCGAGGCAATCGAGACACCTAGTAATAGTAGCGCTATAAGTGCCAGTATGACAGCAAACCAGAGGACGCGCTTCGGTGGATTGGGTTTTGTCTGCGTTGGTACAGATGGTAACGGAGCTTGTGGTAACTCTGACTTTGTAAGACCCAGACTATGTTGTGGGGACTGAAACTGGTAGCCTTCAGTCGCATTTGCAAGAGGTGATGATCTGACTACTGTATCGACGGTAGCAACAGGAAGAGCTGGTGAAAGCATGTCCTTGTCAGTTACTGCGACCGGGGAGACAACTTCCTGTTGTTCAACCTTTAAAGTACCAGTACTTTCCACTCCCCCTTTTTTATTACTGGCATTCACTGCGCGGCAAAAAGCCCCGGATAACTCAGTAGCGCTAGCATAGCGTTGCTCTGGTCGCTTTTCTAAAGCCTTGTAGATAACGCGCTCGACCTGTGAGGATATTTGGGGAGTGAAGCTTCGCGGTGAGGGCGGTCGTTTGGTCATATGCATTGATACCACAACAAGCTGACTCTCTGCAGTAAAAGGCAGACGGCCCGTCACCATCTCGTAGAGTAATACTCCGAGAGAATAAAGATCACTACGCGCATCAGCTCGGCGATCCGGTTCAAACAGTTCTGGCGCAACATAATCGACAGTACCAAGCACATCACCTGTGCTGGTGAGTTGTGTTGCATCATTCGTAATCCGAGCAATACCGAAGTCTGTGAGATAGCATTCGTCATTTGCATTCAGCAGCACGTTCGAGGCTTTAATGTCACGATGAACTATCCCCTGGCTATGGATATAGTCAAGAGCGCTAGCAACGCCTTGTATAATGCGGCAGGCTTCCTGGAGAGAAAGGGATGAGCGACGAATTCGGGCGCGCAGTGTGCCTCCATCTAATAAAGGCATCACGAGATAGTAACGGGTGTCGCCATCTAACTGGCATTGGCCGGAGTCAATGATTGGCACGAGATGTTCGTGACGTAACGAAGCCATCAAGCGAGCTTCACGAATGAAGCGGCGCAGCATTTCTTCATCTTCACGCTTGAAGACTTTGACGGCTACTTTCCGTTGAAATTGTTGATCCTGCGCCTCGTAAACATTTGCCATTCCACCTTTACCAACTAACCTTCCCAGCGTATAGTGATCAAGAATTTTCCCCTCCAGTAATGCCATTCGAATTTTTCTCCAGTTACCGGTGTCTAACGATCAGGGTGATCATTTCAGGGCGACCACAAAGGACAATCTGATGAGGGATCACGTTGTATGGTGGCCAACTCAGATATCACACCCTATATAGAATCAACTACGGCACCGGCCACTTTGGTTTAATCTCGATACATGAAAGACTCAGATAACGTTGCGGCAACTATACCATGAAATATCCCAGGACTCAACTGCATCTAAGTATCCTGTTCCACCACACAACGGGGGCCAGGATTCTTTCTCGTCGAGTGGGGATGCTTGTGCACAGAGAGCAGCATCCTGGGCGCTCCTGATCTGGTCGTCGAGGTTGCTTCCCCAGGCACCGCAATCTACGATTGGAACGACAAATATGATATCTATGCGCGAGCTGAGATACCAGAGTATTGGATTGCCGATCCTGGAACACAAACCGTGGAGGTATTGGTGTTAGAAAGTGGTACGTATCATTCGCTCGGGACCTTTCGCGCACTAGCGATATTACCTTCGCAAGTAATACCAAAAATGACAGTGCATGTCGAGCAATTTTTTTGCTTGAGACTGAGGTGAAGTTACTAGGCCATTATACCCGTCTTCTTTCATAAATTGTACTTCGCACCATATTTTACTGTATACTTGTACAAAATACCTAATACCCATATATATTTCAGATGAGAAAGAAGGATCAATATCTCATGCCAAATGCAGCCAAAGTTCTTGTCATTGATGATAGCGCCACTCTATGTCTCATAATGGCCCGCGCACTTGAAAAAGCAGGATATCAAGTGATTACTGCATCTAATGGTAATGATGGATTGAAAAAGGCCCTCCAGGAACGTCCGCATTGTGTCATCATCGATGTTGTGCTACCAGGAATCAGTGGTTTTGGGCTGTGTCGCCAATTGCGAGCCTTAGACCCACAGCGAAACCTGTCAATTGTTATGGTCAGCACCAAAAACACAAATCTCGATCACTCATGGGGTTTACGTCAAGGAGCAGATCGTTATTTGCCCAAACCATTCTCTGATGAAACGCTTGTGCAAGTCGTTGACGAAGTTCTCAGAGAGCATGCCTTACGTTGAATTGCTCTGATACAACAAAGTGAGAACTCATCCGGCTAGTTGATTAACTACGAAATCATATCACAATAAAATACCAGGAATCCGGTGTAGTAAGCACCACACTACGAATTCCTGGCAATCCCCCATGAATCAGAAAGTCGACGAACGGACCACCCCTACATTGCGGGCAGTGGAACGCCTATTTGTTGCAGTACTCCTGGGATGCCAGCACCAGGCACGTTATCAGATATCAGTGAAGCAATCTTATCGCCATTGAAGGTGAACGTTATATGCTCTACGGCAGAGAAACCTTCTTGTTAGTAGCCGGAATAGGTGGCATGCCTGGCATTGGCAGGACCAGGTCACGAGTATGGGTACCTGTGATTTGAACCGCCGCAATGACCTTATCACCCTGCTCTACCTCGTCATGAGAGTTGAACGACCAGTCTTGAAATGCGTCCTCAAATGCGCTTTGAACTGCGATAAACTCCTGTTTGCCTATGGGCATGGGCACCGGACCGCTTAACACGAAATCATCGGCCAGGTAGGAAGCAGCCTTATCAAAATCTCTCGTTTCCAATGCTGCTGAAAAGGCTTTTACTATCTCTGTTTTTGTCATCGTAATTGACTCCTTCATAATCATAAAATTGTCACTCTTGCAACTGACATAGAAAGGAAATGATTCGCAACGTACTTGCTATGTATCTATGTATCTTTCTATTAAAGCACTACGGAAAAATTACCATTCTGGATCATAAAAGACAAGACAAACACATGAACGTATCCGTCTTGTTTCTGAAAAAGAATAACCTCGTGCTGTGTAAGTCTATCTCTTAGTCTCCTGGAAACTGACAAACCCACATGAAATCTTCATCTGGCTCTGAGGATAGCTTGCCTTCCTGGATAAGCTGTATACCAGAGTCACAGATGCAGCGTAGGATAGAGTCGTTACTTTGAGTATCTACTTGATATACACCGCTAGCAACGACCTCGTTATCAATCCATACATTGATAACAATTCCCTCACAGTACTCCGCGCTCAACATGAGTGCTGGTGCATTTTTGCTTAAAATGTATGGTTCGGTACCATTTGTTGCTTTATCATGAATCAGTGTCACATAAGTGTCCTCACTCATGTGGGGAAAAGTGAACGTGATTATAGCTCTCGCCTGATTGTCAACAACGACGTAATCTACATATGCACTAACTATTTTGCTTTCCATAGCTTTGCCTCACTTTAATAATCACCAGTCAGGCACTTTGCTATGCCGACTGGCACCAGGCAACTATACCTGGTTTCCTCTAAAGACAGTATAGCTAATGAATTTCGAAGTTCATATGCGTTACGCTCACAAAGTTATCACAGGAAATACGCTTCGTAGTAAACTCAACGCCCTCCCATCGTCAGTGCCATAAATGCATTCTGTGCATGCATGCGGTTTTCAGCCTGGTCGTATACTACTGATTGCGGACCATCGATAACCGCATCAGTCACCTCGACACCACGGTCGGCTGGAAGACAATGCATGTAGATAGCATCTTCTTTTGCCAGAGACATGCGGCGCTCGTCACAGATCCAGTACTCGTATTGACGGATTGTATCATCCAACTTCGACGAGTCATGTACCGCAACCAGGGGACCCCAGCTCTTGGGGTACACAACATCAGCACTAACAAATGCCTCATCCATATCATGGATAACCTTAAAACTGCCACCTGTTTTACGCGCATTTTCGGCAGCAATGTCTAGAATCTCCGGCATCAACTCGAACTCAGGCGGATGAGCCAGAACGACGTCCGCACCGAACTGCGTGAAAAGCTCAATAATTGATTGAGGCAATGAGAGCGGTTTGGTGTAGGATTTGGCATAGGCCCACGACATTACCACTTTCTTACCACGAACATCACCTTTCTTCTCTATACATGTCATGAGGTCGGCCATAGCCTGGCATGGGTGATAGATGTCACATTGCATATTGATTACTGGGACACTGGCATGCTCTGCCACATCTCTCAGGTATTTATTTCCGTCTCCCCAATCACAATGGCGAATAGCAATGCCATGTCCATACGCGGAGAGAATCTTGCCAATTTCTTTAGGGGTATCGCCATGTGAGATTTGCATCTTGTCCGGCTCTAAGAAAATAGCATGTCCTCCCAGGCGTGTCATACCCGCTTCGAAAGAATTGCGAGTGCGGGTTGAAGAGAAGAAAAAGAGCATAAACAGGGTTTTGTCCTCGAGTAACCGTGTAGGTAAATCAAGTCCCCATTTCATTTTAAGGTCAAAAGCGAGATTCAGCACGGTCTCTAATTCTTCTTTGGTCCATTCCTGGGTGCTGATAAAATCCCGGCCACGCAAATTGGTTTTCATTTAACAGATTCCTTTCTATTCGAGTACTATCCACGTTCCTGTTTGTCCTGCGAGAGCTTTGCCAATGGTTTCAGGCATGGTTATCAGAGCAGCGCGTCCACCACGTTCGAGATAGTTGATGATGGCTTTAACCTTCGGCCCCATACTACCCTTAGCAAAATGACCCTCCTCGAAGTAACGTTTGGCCTCACTGAGCGTAATACGGTCAAGATCATGCTGGTTAGGCTTCTTGAAGTTCAGAGCTGCTTTCTCTACAGCAGTAGAAATTAGCAACAGGTCAGCATTTAATTCGCTAGCTAGCAGGCTGGATGCCAGGTCTTTGTCGATGACACCTTCTATACCCGAAAGACAGCCAGCTTCATTCCTCACGACTGGAATGCCACCTCCACCAACAGCGACCACGATAAAGCCGCTCTTGATGAGCGTATCTATAGCATCCCGTTCGACAATCTCTCTGGGTATAGGCGAGGGCACAACTCGACGCCAGCCACGACCAGCATCCTCGATCATCGACCATCCCTCCTTGCTCATCTTTGCTCGCGCTTCCTCTTCTGTATAAAATGAGCCAATGGGTTTGCTAGGATTCTGCATAGCCGGGTCGTTGCTATCCACCACCACCTGTGTGACTACCGTTGCGCATTGGCGTCGAATGCCCCGGCGTAAAAATTCATTGTATAACGCCTGCTGAATCATGTAGCCTATAGCACCCTGAGTATCTGCGCCGCAAGAATCAAGAGGAACAGTATGCATTATTTTGCTCGCAAGTTCTGAGCGTAGTAGAATGAACCCTACTTGTGGCCCATTACCATGTGTGACGACCACATTCCAACCCTGCTCGATCATTCCTGCTATATGCACCGCTGTCTCACGTACCGCATTAAACTGGTCAGGCACACTCTTATGCGCCTCATCTTTAATCAGGGAATTGCCACCAATGGCAACAACAGCTAATTTACTCATCTGACAACCTCCAGGAAAAGCGGCAACATCGCATAGAAATCGGCACAATGCACAACTTCAGCGGCCGGCACCTGATCGAGCGTAGTGTGTGCCCAATGCTCTTCACCTGGGCCAAAGCCGATTGCTGGAATACCCGCCTTGCCCATCCAATAAGTGGCATTGGTAGAAAAGACCCACTTACCAGTTTTTGCAGGACGATCGTAGCAGCTTTCAAACGTGGCTTTGCCGGCCTGCACATAGGGATGATCCTCTGCTAATGACCATGCTGGGAAAATCTTCTCGATGGGAAACACAAAGCCTGTATAACTCGGCTCTGCATATATGGGCACAACGATCTCTGCCAGATGAGCATTGGGTAAAGTTCGTAATTCATTCAGCACAACTTCTTTTGTCTCAGCGGGATGCATACGACGATCAAGATAGATGGAACACTCGTCGGGAACAGCATTGAGCGAGACACTATGCGTGCTGGTACTGGTCACTGTGATAGAGCCAGCACCCAGGAATGGATCGGGACGACTCTTTAACTCTTGATTCAGTTGCTCGACTCCCTGAATAAATGGGATGGCCTTGTAGAGCGCATTATCTCCCCGTTCAGGCGCGCTGGCATGGCAACTAATCCCCTTGAAGGTGACACTGATCTCGGTACGTCCACGGTGGCCACGATAAATTTCCATGTTAGTGGATTCGCCAATTACCACGAATTCTGGGCGAATGCCTTCAAGTTCTACTAGGGCATTCCCTGAGATGCCGTCGCACCACTCTTCCATATTGCCAAAATAATACAGAGTCCAGTCTTTGGCCAGCCCCAACTTTTTCAACGTAGCCATCGCATAGATCATAGGTGGAGTGGAACACTTCTCATCGCCAGCACCGAGGCCGTAGACGATGCCATTCTCGAATTTACCTTTAAAGGGATCCCATTCCCATTGCGCGGCGTCGGCCACACCTACTGTATCGATGTGACTATCGTAGAGTAATACACGAGGTCCATTGCCTATGCGCCCCAAAATGTTGCCCATTGAATCACGCCGCACCTCGTCAAAACCAAGTTCCATCATGCGCGCGCCTATTGCATCCCCAACTGGACCAATCTGGCTATCGAAGCTGGGAATAGCAACAATATCACGCAGGAATTGGATCATCGTGTCATGATGTTTTACCAGTTCTTGCTTGACAGCGGTTTGTGCTTCACGGATGTCCATACATACCCTTTCTTGCTTTTCTTACAAATACTGTGCATGCACGTAATGCACCTTCTTCATATCCAACACTCCATGCAACAATGCCTCCATGCGATAATAGTTCACCCAGACTACATCCTATTCCAAAGAGCCTGTGAAAGTTCCCTTGCTCGTGCGTGAATACGCACTTCATCAACAGTGAGCAACTGGCGATTGCGCATCAACCAGCGGCCGTTAACCATGGTTGAGTTTACCTGGTGCCCATCCATGCCAAAGATCAGGTGCCACGGGAAATTCCCACTGGTGAGTGGCGTTGGGGGTAGATAGTCAAGCAACACAAGATCAGCCGCAGCACCGACACTCAGTTCACCAACTCGCGGAAATTCGGGACAGAATGGGCTAAAGACAGCATTCATAATACGGGCGTTATGCTGAAACGCCAGATTCAACACCTGGTCTCCAGGCATAACTCGTGGATCCTCCAGCGCCAGCTTATGAAGTAAGTACGCCGCTTTCATCTCCTGCATCATATTCATACTGAAACCATCGTTGCCCAGACCAACATTTACTCCGGCGCGGACCATCTCCTCGACAGGCGCACGTCCTACAGCATTGTTCATATTTGAGCGAGGATTATGTACGCTATTGGTACGAGTTTCGGCCAGACGAGTCATCTCACCACTATGCACATGCACACAATGCGCAGCTATACTGTGAGATCCCAAAATACGATTTGCCTCTAAACGATCCACCACACGCATACCATAGCGCGTAGTGCTATCTTTTTCATCAGAGATATCTTCAGCAACATGGATATGGAAGCCAACGCCCAGTTCAGCACCGCCAGCCGCACAGCGTTCCAGTGTGGCTGTACTTAATGTAAAGGATGCATGCAGACCATAACTCGCGGCAATCATACCAACCTCAGCCTGTCGCCTGCGTTCATTACGTAGCGAACGGATGAAGTGTTCATTCTCACGAATACCATCTGCGACTACAGTAAGTCCGTCACGGTCAGAGACTTCATAAGCGAGACAGGCACGAATACCAGCTTGCTCAACGGTATCAGCGATGATATCCAGGCTTCCTTCTATTGCATTCGGACTGGCATGATGATCGATGACACATGTTGTACCGCTACGAATGGCATCTGCCATAAATATTTCAGTGCTGGCCCGAGTATCTTCCAGAGTCAAGAGTTTGTCGAGCCGCCACCATAGTCGCTCAAGGATTTCGGGGAAATTGCGTGGTGGGTCACCTGGAATAGCCATACCACGAGCAAACGCACCATAAAAATGCGTATGGGTGCAAAGAAAGCCTGGCATTATCAAGCCACCGTTAGCATCGATATATTCAGCATCAGGGTACTGCTGGCGCAATATAGTATCCTTGTCGATAGCCACGATCCGACCATCATGTACCAGAACGGCTCCTTTCTCGATAAGTTGGTTTTGGGTACCAAGCGTGACAACGGTCCCGTTGCCGATGAGGATGTCTGTCATTGAGGTATGCTCCTCTCTTTGGGTACGATTTATCACGACTATTGTACTTCTTTCTCAACCATCTTCATCCCCTCTATCCCTTTTTCAATCGGTACTACAATACCAGCAGTCCCCGCCACAGCATCAATGCTTTTGAGACCACTTCCCGTCACGAGAAGTACTATTCGCTCGTCCCTTGCCACTTTACCTTCGTTCAGGAGACGAATCAGGCCAGCATACCCAGCTGCGCCAGATGGTTCGGCAAATACACCTGTCAACCTGGCAAGCTCTTTCTCTGCCGCGAGAATCTCTTCATCTGATACGGTTACGCCAAAGCCACCGCTTTCATGAATAATCGTTACTGCCATAGCTCCATTGCGCGGTAAACTCACAGAGATGCCATCCGCTATCGTCTGGGCAGGATAGGGCCGCACAATACCATCACTCTCCAGGGCGCGTACAATAGCAGGTGATCCTTCAGCCTGTACTGCAATCATGCGCGGAATACGATCGATCATCCCCAGGCGAAAAAAATCTTCAAAACCACGATAGACGCCGCTGATAATGCAGCCATCACCGGTCGGTACTAGTATGCTGTCAGGGACCTGCCATTGTAGTTGTTCGGCAATTTCTAAGCCCACAGTTTTCTTCCCTTCAACAAGATAAGGGTTGTAGCCTGTGTTGCGGTTATACCAGCCAAAGATGTTACACGCCTCGATGCACAAATCGAAAGCATCATCATAACTGCCCTGTACAGCAAAGACGGTCGCGCCACACATGAGCAATTGCACGATCTTGGCACGCGGCGCATTGTGAGGCACGAAAATGTAACACCGCAATCCCACCGATGCAGCCTGTACCGCCAACGAAGAAGCAGCATTTCCTGTAGAAGCACAGGCCACAGTTTTTCCCTCCGCCAGCATCACCGCAATGATACTCGCCCGATCCTTGAGGGAGGCACTGGGATTGCGCGAGTCATCTTTGAGCCAGAGGTTTTCCATCCCCAGATGTGCCCGCAGCCGCTTCACCAGATAAAGTGGCGTTCCACCAATTGCCAGTGCTGGCGTACCCATATGACTATAAGAAATTGGGAGAAGCGCACGATAGCGCCAGCATGTCGAATCGTGATCCTCCGCTAGCGAAGCACGGCTGATACGTTCTGCTATTTGATCGTAATCATAGTGGACTCTCAGGACGCCTAAAGGACCGCAAGCAGGACATGTATAGTCGACCTCAACGGGATCATACCTGGCTCCACAGAGCACACATTGCAGGTGACGAATGTGGTCAGCAGACATAATCAGACCTCAGTGAATCACCTCAAGTTTGACACGCGCTAATTTGGCTTTGTCCTCATCGCTGATTAGATGCTCGCGGTCTGGTACCTCCAGCTCGGTGACGACCCCACAGAGTTCGGTTGAGAAATAGCGCAAGCCGTTGTCAGAGAGTACGGTTACAATCATACCAATGTCTGGATAGTGGTGCGCAACTTTGATGGCTGCCACGACATTACAACCGGATGAGATACCGCAGAAGATACCCTCCTCACGCGCCAGGCGACGAGCCATCTGGATAGATTCATCTGACGTAGTGGTGATTACTCCATCCAAATACTCAACGTGCAACACTTCGGGGATAAAGCCATCTCCAATACCCTCGATTTTATGAGGCCCCCACGAGCCGCCAGAAAGGATATCGCATTCGGCAGGCTCAACAGCAAATACCTTGATCCTGGGATTCTGTTCTTTAAGATATTTGCCCACGCCGGTCACAGTGCCGCCCGTTCCCTGGGATAACACCAGCGCGCCAATTTTGCCCTCGGTCTGCTTCCACATCTCCGGGCCAGTGGTACGATAATGCGCTTCGATGTTATCTGTGTTAACAAACTGACCAACCTCCCAATATTTGCCAGGGGAAGCTGCTTTAAGTTCTTTGACCTTCTCGATTACCAGGTCTACATCGCTCTCGGCACCGGGAGTCAGTACCAACTCTGCTCCATAGGCACGAATAGTTTTCTTGCGTTCCTCGCTCATCCCATCCGGCATCACGATAACAACGGGATACCCCTTAGCAGCACCTACACAGGAGGTAGCTATACCGGTATTACCTGTCGTGCCTTCAATGATAGTCATGCCAGGGCGCAAGTCACCCCGTCGCTCAGCCTCTGATACGAGGAAAGGCAAAATACGGTCTTTGACGCTGCCGCTCGGGTTGAAATATTCGACCTTGGCTACGATGGTAGGTTTAACGCCACCTACAACCCGCCGCAGGCGTACCATTGGCGTTAATCCACCCGTATCAAGAATGTTCTCGGCAATACGCGCACGACGACTCCAGTCAACCATCAGCTATTACCTCCTGTTTACAATATAGGACAGGTGCAAACATTGTCCTTACATTTTCAATAAGGTGCGATCTATACTACTCAATGTTGGGCGCCCCGATAGAGCCATTGCCAGTTCGAGTTCCTTGCGTAGAATTTCCAGCACATGATATGCGCCTTCCGCGCCGCTGGCAGCAAGTCCCCAGAGAACTGGGCGACCAACCAGCACAGCTCGTGCGCCCAGTGCCAATGCTTTCAGTATGTCAGTACCCCGACGTATTCCTCCATCGATGTAAACTTCACAGCGTCCCGCAACCGCTTCGATGATTTCAGGCAGAGCTTCGATGCTGGCAAGAGCAGTGTCGAGTTGACGACCTCCATGATTAGAGACAATGATACCAGCCACGCCATGCTCTAACGCAAGCAGCGCATCCTCCGCTGTCAGTATGCCTTTAAGCAGGATAGGCAGCGAAGTAATTGACCGTAACCAGGACAACGATTCCCAGGTGAGCATGACTAACTCCAGACCCACCTTTTCAACTCCTTCAAAATTTGCATCGCGAAAAGGTGCTGGTGGAATGGTAACGTTATGGCGCTTGTCTCTCTCTCGATTGCCAACATACGGAAGGTCAACAGTAAGGACAATGGCGCGATACCCGGCTGCTTCCGCGCGTCTCACAAGCCTTTCTGCGACCTGAAGACTGGGATAAATATAGAGCTGAAACCACAGCGGGCCGCTTGCTGCTTTTGCGATTTCTTCGAGGGTGCGAGTAGAGACTGTACTCGCCACCATTAATGTACCAGCTTTGCCTGCTGCCTGAGCGGTTGCGCACTCACCTTCAGGATGAGCCATACAATGCAGGGCTGTCGGTGCTATCAGAATGGGCATGCTTACAGCAGTACCCAAAACAGTAGTCCGCATGTCGAGTGCGCTGGCGCTGACATCTACAAGCACACGCGGGCGAAGCCTGATACGCTCAAATGCGGTTCGGTTAGCTCGCAATGTCACTTCATCGTCACTGCCACCCTGGTAAAAGTCCCAACAGGCAGGATCCATTCTGGTCTGGGCAAGCGCTTCGTATTCAAATACATTTATTAGATCCAAAGTAGTTCCTCTCTAAGAAATATTTCTCTTACCGCCCTTACTCATCCGTCTTATCAGGTTCCTCGAACAATGAAGGCTGTGAACGTTGCTGAATCTGCTTCTGCTCCTTCCTCTCAAGCTGCTGTATACTCTCCTTAGGTGTTGGCAAATCTTCTGAAAGTGTGCCGCCCAGTTCCTCATTTGAGAGCGCCGAAGTAGCCGCAATTGATCCTCTGGAAGTGCTGTCAGCTCTTCGGCTATCTCCTGTCGTCGTGTTTGCACCGCAAAATAGGTTTGACCTAGAGCGACAATCGGCTTGGAGGGATCGGCGTTCTGCACGATGAGGTAGCATGCATAACGTGATAAAAATACGGTATCAAACTTTCGCTTCGCACCTGAACCAATAGTAACCATCTCACTCACATGGGTGAAATGGTCAGAAATAGCTTGCCCACTGTTTTTACAAGCTTCCTCCGCTCTCGTAATAGCATTTGTGAACTTGTTGTATTGTGTATAGCCGAGTATCTTGGCAAGTTCGCGAGCGTTCCAGTACTCACTCCCATCCTCGGCTTCCTCGCGTATCACCTCAAAAGGAGAAGTATGCGGTAACCTGCTATCTTCGTCGTTACTGCCCATAATTTTTTACCCTTCGAACTCTCTTTATTTTTGCGCTTCCTGGGCATGAATGGCACGTAATACCCTTTCAGGTGTCAATGGTATCTGGTTAATGCGCATACCCAACGCATCTGCAACAGCGTTTGCTACAGCAGGAGCCATACCATCAATGGGGATCTCCGCAATGGCCTTGGCGCCAAAGGGACCGAATGGATCGCTCGTTTCGACAATATACGTTTCCATGACTGGCATATCCGGTGCGCTGTAAATCCGGTAATCGCTGAGATTGGTAGTAAGTAATGCGCCCTTCTCATCGTAAACCATCTCTTCACAAACACCATAACCAAGCGCCTGGGTTGCTCCACCTTCGATCTGACCCTCTGCGGTAATCGGATTGATGACACGCCCAGCATCAACCGCTGAGACAGTCTTGAGTACACGCACCACACCTGTCTCCGTATCAACCTCAACCTCTGCCCCCTGTGCTGCGAAAGGAGGAGGTGATTCATAGCTCATCCACGAGGCAGTAGCCATGATTTGACGCTGGTTCTCGACATGTAGAGAATGCAAGGCTACCTGGGAAACTGTCACTGTTTGCCCATTGGGGGCAGTGATGACACGATCTTTAATCGTCAGTGTTTCGGGGTTGGCATTCAGCATACTACCGGCTACTTCGAGTATCTGCATGCGCACAAGTTCCGCTGCTCTTTTCGTTGCTCCACCGCTGATATATGTTGTTGAAGAGGCATAGGCCCCTGTATCAAAGGGCGTGAAATCGGTGTCGGAAGAGTGCATGATGATATCTTCGACATGCACACCCAGCACTTCTGCAGCAATTTGCGCAATTACAGTGTCGGAACCCGTGCCTATATCAGTGGCGCCTACCAGCACGTTAAACGAGCCATCATCGTTGAGCTTGATACTGGCGCCACCCATATCCAAGCCAGGTATAGCTGTACCGTGCATGGCAAGTGCCACACCGACTCCACGCCGTAAGCGGCCATTTCCACCTTTGCCACGTTTCTCTTTCCAGCTCAACCTCTCCTCGACGATCTGCAAGCATTGAGGTAAACCGCAGCTCTCAATAATCTGTGTATAGCCCTCTTTGCCCTCACCCAGGGCCTTCGCCAGGGGGTTCTCATCGCCGGCTTTAATCCAGTTCTTCCGTCGAAACTCCAGCGCATCCATCCCCAACTGCCTGGCAATCTCGTCTACGTGGCTCTCCAGGGCAAAGAAACCTTGAGGCACACCATAGCCGCGAAACGCTCCAGGAGGCGGGAGATTCGTATAGACAATTTCTGCTTCAAAACGGATATTCGGACAGGGATAGAGCGGGAGTGATTTCGAGCCAGTATTGCTTTGTACAGTAAGTGCATGCGTACCGTAGGCCCCTGTATTGGCAAGAACAGTCATCGAATTGGCAACGATGGTGCCATCACGCTTCACACCAGTCTTCATATGGAGAATTTGCGGGTGACGTGAACGACTGCTGCGGAACTCTTCCGCGCGAGAGAACTCCAATTTGACTGGTCGGTTAGTGGTAATGGTCAGCAGCGCGCAGATATCTTCGAGCAAGACCTCTTGTTTCACTCCAAAACCACCGCCAATACGCGGTTTGATGACATGAATACGTCGCGGGGGTAATCCAATTACTGGAGCAATGATACGGCGCACATGGTAGGGTACTTGTGTACTGGTCCTTACTACGAGACGATCATCTTCGTCCCAGTAGGTAATTACAATATGGTTTTCAATTGGAGTCTGCTGCACCTGGGGGACAATATACTCGCCCTCGACGACAAGGTCAGACTCAGCAAAGCCGAGTTCCACGTCGCCAACTTCTGCTTGCAGATGCGCAGCGATATTGCGTGAGGCATTATGAATATGGTATGACTCTGGCTCTGGATGTAGTTGTGGGGCATCGGGGTCCATCGCTTTATGTGGGTCTAACAGCGCAGGCAAGATTTCGTAATCGACCTCAATCAACTTTAACGCTTGCGCAGCAATTTCCGGCGTTTCAGCGGCAACAGCAGCGACCCGATCGCCAACAAAGCGCACCCGGTAATCGAGGCAGAACTGATCATGTGGACCTGGTTCGGGCCAGGACTGTCCGGCAGTTGTATATGGAATACGCGGCACATCTTTATACGTCAACACTGCGTGTACACCAGGCAGCGCGCGCGCTCGAGAAACATCGATCTCACGAATGATGGCATGCGCGTGTGGACTGGTCAGCAAACGCCCATGTAACAGGCCTCGCAATTCAATGTCATCAACAAACGCAGGCTTACCTGTGACCAGTTTGACGGCATCTACCTTGCGCTCAGCCTTGCCAACAACACTTAAATCGGTGGAAACACGAGTATCGACAAGCGTTGCTGTTCCCCCACCCGATGAGTCCTCGTCGTGGGTTGGATGGGCTTTCTCTCCACCAGCGTCAGCGAAGCCGCTATCATCTTCACTCCTGGATGCGCCATACTCTGTTTGTTCTAAAGGAGAGCGCCCAGGATCCCACGGTTTGAAATTCTCATCCAAACTGGGGCGACTAATCGGCGCCATCTCCTCACCGCGCATGATAGCAGCAGCCCGCAAAACAGCCTGCACAGGTTTGACGTAGCCGGTACAGCGGCACAGATTGCCTGAAAGCGCATCACGGACTTCATCTTCTGTGGGGTTGGGATTGTGTTTGAGTAGTGCGTGGGCAGACAATACCATACCTGGCGTACAGAACCCACACTGAATAGCGCCTGTATCGACAAAGGCCTCTTGTATGGGATGCAGTTTACGTGCAGAACCCAGGCTTTCGACGGTAGTCAAAGTACAGCCGCCAACCTGCACTGCCAGGGTAACACAGCTTGGGCGCGGTACGCCATCAACCAGCACAGTGCATGCTCCGCATTCGCCAGTCTCACAACCATGCTTAACACTGAAATAGCCTTCTTTGCGCAGTACTGCCATCAGCGATTCGTTAGGCGCAACTTCCAGACTCTTGATAAGCCCATTGATACGCAATTCGAGTTCCATAGCTATTTCCTCCCCTCAGATGAAACTATATTGCGCCAACGTGAGATGTTAGCGGCTTCTTCAAGCACACGAAACGCCAGGCTCATACCACTCACGCGACGATAGCCACTGCTTGCGCGAAAATCTCCCGGTGGCGAAAAACTTGCCATACCCACTTGTATCGCCTCAATAATATGTTGCGTATCGAGTGCATTGTTTGCACTCCCTGGATCAGCTGCAAGTTGACCTTCAAGTTGCTTTTCAACAGCTTCCATACGCACTGGCTCCATATTTACGCCACCTAGAGCCAGCCGCACTCGCCCGTAGACACCACCGTTCACCTCAACGTGCGCGGCTGCATTTAGAAGAGCAATATCAGTGGGAGTGCGCCCGATACGCATGAACGATGCAGCACAACCAAAAGCCGGACGAGGTATGATCACTTCAATAATCAGTTCGTTGGGCTTACGCTCTGAATTTAATGCGCTACAGGCCACGCGTCGCTCCTGTTTGCCTTTAAAGGTAACGCCTGAAAGTGCGAGACCAGGCCGCTCTGCAGTGCCCCCACTCAAATTGATTTGTGACTTTGAGCCAGAACGCAACACAACCTCAGCATCCATCACCGCTAATGCGGTGAGCAGATCAGCCTGTGAAGCGACTCCCGCTGCCAGCGTGCCACCAAGAGTGGCGCTAGTGCGAATAAGGTGCGAAAACGATGAGGCTAACGACGCGCGTGCTACTATTCCCGTAGTAAGTTCTTTGAGCAGTGGAGAATCACCCATTGTTTGCAGGGTGGTCATCGCGCCAATATGAATTCCCTTCGCATCTTCAGTGATATATGCTAGTTCGAGATCGCGCAAATCGACCACAGCCTGGATATTCTCATCCTCTAGTCCAAGCAGGTAGGTTCCGCCAGCCAACGGCACAGTTTTGGTATCTGTACGCGCTAACAAAAGTAGTGCGTCGTCAATGTCTTCCACCCAGTGATATTCCAAAAGATTCAATAACATTGTCTTTACCCTTGTAATGGTATCAACTTGAACGTTTCAACATCAACGAGTCCCTGGTCGGTCAGTTTCAGCGACGGAATAACCGATAACGAAAGGAAGCTAAGCGTCATACAGGGATGTTGCAATCTGCAACCAAGTTCGGCTGCGGCTGCATCAAGCGCATGCAGTTGCTGCACCAACTCATTGGCAGGTAATGGGGAGACAAGGCCGCCATATGGCAACGGCACTCTGGCACGCACTTCTCCATCCACCACGCAAGCAAAACCACCACCCATCTCCTCCAAAACCCGTGCCGACAGCAAAATATCACTGTCGCTCACTCCCACGATCACCAGATTATGAGCATCATGGGCAACACTGGAAGCCAGCGCGCCCTTACGCAAACCAAATCCTTTGACCATCCCCAAACCTAGATTACCGCTGGCATGATGCCGTTCGATAACCACAAGCTTGAGCAAATCACGGTCAGGGTCCGCCACAATTTCTCCGTCTCCGACGGGTGCCTTTTCCCGAAGGTGCTTTGTTGTAATCTGCCCAGGCTCGATCCCAACCACTTCAATCGTTCCAGGTTCCCCAGGGATGCGCAAATCAGTTTCACCGATAGTTCCAATATGCACAGTGCCAGTAACACCTGTAAAAGTAGCTGTTGGAACATCGACCAGTAGCTTTCCATCCTGAGCAACCAGTTTGCCCTCCTTGTAAACCGACTCGACCTTAAAAGTGTGTAGATCATCCAGTACTACCAGATCAGCAACAAAATTGGGAGCAACCGCACCACGATTGTACAAGCGAAAATATTGCGCGGTATTATAGCTGGCGAGGCGTACCGCCTCGACCGGATCAAGCCCCATTTCGATTGCACGGCGCACCATCGAGTCGATATGTCCGCGCGTTGTTAAATCCTGGGGATCGCGATCATCCGTGACGAAGAAGACACGAGGTGGGTGTAACTCTTTGACGAGCGGAAGTAACGCATCGAGATTACATGCTGCTGACCCCTCACGAATCATCAGCCACATGCCCAGGCGAACGCGCTGGCGAGCCTCTTCAAGCGTTGTGCATTCGTGGTCAGACATCACGCCTGCAGTGGCATATGCGCACAGATCACGCCCATTCAGTCCAGGAGCATGTCCATCGACGACAAGGCCTTGCCGCTGGGTAGCAACAATCTTTGCCAGCACTTGCTCATCTCCTTGCAATACACCCGGCATATTCATCATCTCGGCCAGGCCCAGCACATGCTCATCTTCTAAGAGAGGTAAGAGATCATCAGCCACCAGCACACGATAGGGGCTTTCAAAAGAAGAAGCAGGGACACAGGATGAAAGCATCACGTAGGCGGTGAGTGGTAGGTCGCGACCGGACTCGAGAACGTAACGTATGCCAGCTACACCCATGACGTTGGCAAATTCATGAGGGTCGAGCATTACGCTGGTAATCCCTCGCGGTGTGACGATTCGGGCAAATTCGGAGAGCACAAGCATGGTGCTTTCAATGTGCATATGACCATCGATTAGTCCGGGAGCCAGCCAGCGTCCTTGTAGATCACGCTCTTCATGCCCTCGATAACCCTCACCAGGCGTGCTTACACCTACTACAAGTCCATCAGCAACAGCAACATCTGCAGGATAACATTCGCCGCTACACACATTCACAAGCTGGGCATTACGCAAGAGAAGATCCGCAGGGATTGCTCCACGCGCAATCTGAATGCGACGTTGAAGTTCGTCCATAAAATATACATCCTCCGGCCTAAAAATAGATTACTGACGTTTGATGCTATTGTTGGACATCCTATCAGAAACCCGGCTTATCGTCGAGGGTTTGTGAGGCTAATTTTCAGGATGACACTTTTGTTATGCTGTTCTTAAAGTATATCCGTTATAGGAAGAAATATGGAACGCTTTTCCACTGAGTGGGATAATATCTCGTCTTTCCTCCATGTACCAATGTAACGTATACTCTTATATATAAAGAAAGGGGAAAAGTAACATGTCCACATTACATCAAACCATGACACCGGCTGAACGCGTACGAGCAGCGCTTGCGGGAGAGCACGTAGACCGAGTCCCATTTTGTTTCTGGCATCACTTCAAACCAGAAGGATCAGGAACACGTATGGCCGAACTCACCATAGAATTCTTCCGTAAGAAATTCGACCTGGACATCGTAAAAATCATGCCAGACCTACCCTACCCTGCACCCGAGCAAACCATCATGCGGGCAAATCAATGGAGCAGTTTACCACGGCTGGGACTCGACACACCTATGTTTCAACAACAGCTTATCTGTATTCGTACACTTCGCGCCCAACTGGGAAATGATTTTCCTCTCATCCTCACCTTATTTAGTCCGCTCACCCAAACCTTTCGCTTCATCGGTAAAGAGCAAGCCATCGCTCACGCTCGTGAGAACCCGTTGGCTTTCGAACAAGGACTGGCGATACTGGCTGACAATCTATGGCTGCTTGCTAATGCTGCTATCGAGGCTGGCGCTAGCGGCATCTTTTTCTCCAGCATGGGCGCAACCAATACCGACTTTACACCCGAGGAATATGCTCGCTTCGGTCGTCCATATGATCTTCGTGTACTTGAAGGCGCGCAATCCGGCTGGCTCAATATCATCCACGTGCATGCCGATCCCACTCAAGAAGGCGATGAAATCTACTTCGAAGACTTCGTCAATTACCCTGTCTCAGTGATGAGTTGGAGTGATCGCCTGACAGGACCGAGTCTGAGTGAAGCACTGACTATGACAGATAAATGCCTGATGGGCGGCATGGCAGAACGCGGCCCTTTGACACACGGTGGAGAGACTGAGATAGAAAACGAAATCATGGCAGCAGTAACTCAGACTAAAGGAAGAAAATTGATCCTTGCAAATGGTTGCTCCGTACCTGATGATACGCCTGAAGAGTGGTTGTATGTAGCACGAAGGCTGGTAGATCAGCTCCGGTGATGCTTAATTGCCACTCAGAGTTACACCTGAAAGCAATGCCTCAACGTATATTTTTTGCATTCAGATAGGTACTCGCTCAAGTGTGTAAATGCCCACTATTAATCTTCCAGGTACCGTTCTCCATTACCAAGACATAGTCAAAGACCTGGGTTTGTCCATTTGAAAAGGTGTAACTAGTCGTGCCAGTCCCCGCTGAATCGTTTACGGTACTCACTGTGCAATCGGTGATTTTGACTGTATTGAAGCTTTGCGCAAATTGCGCTTCAGTCCCAACCTGTCTTTGCAAATTGCTTGACAGTTGATTATAAGCAGTTTGGTAATCTGCACTCTTAAGCGAAATACAGAATGCATTCAGTGTCTTGCTCGGTGTAGAAGCATTTGATGTGATAACAGCAAATAGAACAATGGCAATCACCAGCACACCGCCGAGAATACCCAGGGCAATCCAGAGACCGCGACGACTCCTTGGCCTTGTGGTAGCTACAGGCGGAACATAGCGTATCTGGATTTTTCCCAATTATACAAACAAAAAACCATAAAAGTAAACCCACTAATAGGGTGATGGACTACGTATTCAATACCTCTCCTCCATTTCCCTCATTAAACTTTTCTTTCCTCCTCACGTACATGTGATAAGTTATAAATAATTATCATCTCAGCAGCGAAAAAGGAAAGGTATATGGAAGAGCCAACTGCTACCAGCAGTAGCAACCCGATGATCACTCAAAGAACAACCGGTAAGCTTCCACCGGAGAATACCGCGCATAATTCAACATCTTCCATCAACATTAAAAGTGAGCAAAATCAATCCGACAGGCCCTACAATAGCTTGCAACTCATCGTCATCGAAGGCTTTCAAGTTGGGCGAGGTGTGGCACGAATAGACCCAAATGACATGACACGTTTAGACTGCCAGCCAGGAGATATCGTTATGATCACCGGCTCCCGCACCACTGCCGCCAAGGTTGTACCAGTTGCTCTCATTGATCGAGACCAGCAAATCATCCAGATGGATAGCCAGGTGAGACAGAATAGCGCATCAGGTCTTGGAGAGCGCGTTACTGTTCGCAAGGCAAAAGTGCAGGATGCCGAAAAGATCACGCTGTTACCACTTTCCGGTGGAACGCCAATACAGGAGAGCGACCTGCAATATATCTCACGTCACCTGGTTGGATTGCCCGTTGTGATTGGCGATCTCTTGCGTGTAGGTACACCCGGAGCAGCACCACGTGAATTTCTAATTATTGGCACCACACCCGCTACTCCCAGCTATACAGTTCACAAACGTACTTCTGGTTCGCTCGATGAGCTGGTTCCCCCAGTACAGCCGCAAACCGTGACCGATACCGAAGCGGTACTGGTGCAGGCGGGAACAATCGTGCGCGCGCAGGCACGAGGAGCGACTAAACCTGGGGGACTGGGACGAATGAGCTACGAGGATATCGGCGGATTAGGTAAGGAACTCCAGCGTATCCGGGAAATGATTGAGTTACCATTGAAATATCCGGCAGTCTTTGATCGTCTGGGTGTCGAACCACCAAAAGGAGTGTTGCTGTATGGCCCTCCTGGTACAGGTAAAACGCTCATAGCTCGCGTCGTGGCTTCGGAAACCAATGCCGCATTCTTCGTAATCAACGGCCCTGAAATTTTGAACAAGCTGTATGGCGAAAGTGAGTCACGCCTGCGCTCGGTGTTCCAGGAGGCACAGCGACGAGCGCCCAGTATCATCTTTATTGACGAACTGGACGCACTAGCCCCAAAACGCTCTGAAGCGAACGGAGAGCTTGAACGACGCATTGTTGGACAATTGCTGGCATTGATGGACGGCATTGCCTCGCGAGGGCAGGTCTTACTAATTGGAGCAACGAACCAGCCGAACTCGCTTGATCCCGCCTTGCGCCGTCCAGGTCGCTTCGACCGCGAGATATCCCTGCGCGTACCCGATTTACATGGCCGGATGGAAATACTACGTATTCACAGCAGAGATGCGGCCCTTGCTAACGACATTGATTTTGCCCGCCTGGCGCAGCTTACACCAGGCTATGTTGGTGCTGATCTGGAGGCGCTCTGCCGTGAAGCAGCCATGATCGCTCTCCGGCGCGTCCTTCCACACATCGATTACGAACGTGGCTACATCCCATACGAGACGTTGGTGAACCTGAATATCACTATGGCCGATTTTCAGGCAGCCCTGCGCGAAATCGAACCATCAACAACCCGTGAAGTCTATGTCGAAGTTAGCGAAACCTCCTGGGACGATATAGGAGGACTAACGAAAGCCAAATCCCTCCTCACCGAAGGAGTAGAATGGCCGTTGCGCTTCCCTGAACTCTACGCGAATGCGAAAATTGAGCCGCCGCGCGGCGTACTTCTATCAGGTCCTCCGGGATCCGGTAAAACCTTACTGGCGCGTGCACTTGCTAATCAATGTGAAGCAAGTTTCATTTCGATTAAAGGACCCGAGCTACTTTCGAAATGGATCGGCGAATCAGAGAAAGGCATACGAGAGGTCTTCCGTCGAGCGAAACAGGCCGCGCCGTGTCTTGTGTTTTTCGATGAAATCGATGCTATTGCAGCCAGGCGTGGTATTGAGATCGATGGACACGCACTTGACCGCGTGATTGCACAATTGCTGACTGAGATGGACGGCATTGAAGGACGCGCAGGAGTTATCGTGGTGGCAGCGACCAATCGAACGGATTTGATCGATCCTGCACTTTTGCGCCCTGGTCGCTTTGATCTCGAAGTCGAGTTAGACTATCCCAATGAAAGCGAACGCTGCACAATCTTTGGCATACATACGAAAGGTAGACCCGTTGATCCCGAAGTTTCTCTAGAGGAATTGGCTAGCCTGACCGAGGGACGCAATGGCGCAGATATCGAAGCAATTTGCCGCCGGACCTCCCTTCTCGCTATGCGCGAATGGATTACTCCAAGGCTGAAGATGGAACATGTAGAGGTCACTGAAACCACTGATGATGGATCCTCGTCTACAAATGTAGACGCTCAAATTATTGCGCCTACTGCGGACTTGACCACGCCCACAGATGGTAAGACCCAACCAGCATATACTACAATAAGTGACACAGCCCTATCACCATTCCAGATTCGATTTAACCACTTCCTCCAGGCGATCGAAGAGCAGAATGAACGTTATACTGCCCAAAAAGCTGTAGAGGAGTCTCAGGCCCGCAAAGATGCTGGACGTCAACGTTTAATTGAAATGGCAGCAGATTTAAATTCTACTGGGAAACCTCGTTTACGAGGCTTCCGCCTCTGGCTGGCACGTTTATTCGGACTCGTTCCATAGGGTTAAGAAGAGCACCTGCAATCTTTTACAATAGCCTACATTACCTATAAGGGCACGATCACATGTATTCTCAAAAGTATGCACATACGAACGCATTACTTGTATACGAATATGTTTATAAGCCCATACATTCGTATTACTTGAGTTGTTACTGATTGGCTACCCACTTACAATATATAATTAACGTATGGTATAATAATGTTAAAGAGAAATCATCGAATCATTGAAGGGAGTGGCAACCATGCATATGCCTGATATGTCTGACAACTCCTCTTCAGCATACAACGAAAAGGTAGTGGAGTCTTACCTGAAGGCCATTCAGCTCATTGATGATCGCGTCACACCTTTTTTAGGCAAAGCCACCACCCGTGTTCTAGTCCAAAGCGCCGCCAGACGAGTATCGAACGAGTATCCATTCCTTCATTTCCTGAAGAAGATGCCGTATACCGAGGTCGTTCCAGCGGTCATTAAAGAACAATGGAGTTCTGTATCACCGCAGGAACTTTCCGCAGGATTACACGCGTTGTTACAGGAATGCTTTGCAGGTTTGAGAGAACTGACCGGTGAGTTGATAGGCCCACCACTCTACGACGAGGTAACACATCAACTGGAACAGATGCCGTAGAGAAACGAAATGGAGAGCAGCGTGCAACCACAGTCACAAGCAACTGAAAGCGCGTACCGCTCCTTCAGCGTACAAAATACGGACGGCGATCGCTTAACGGCTCTCCGTCAACAATTGGATCAACTCAATACGATTGGCAAACGCTTTGTTGCCGCCTTTGATCGTTTTCAAGTACATCGTGCGTTACTGGCTACCCTCCAGGAACTCTATAGTTTTTCCGCCTGCTCTATTTTATTGAAAGGTGACCCTTTCGAACTTTCCATCATCCCACGCTATCCTCTCACCGGACCATTTTTACAAGCAATGATTCAAAGCATAGCCAGAGCAGCGAGCGTCATAGATTTTCCAGGAGTGACATCACAAGAACTGGCAGTGGTTGCAGACTTAGATGCCCCTGATGATTTAGCTCCATCCTTTATTGGCACACCATCAGGAGCAACCGAAATCGGCGATTTTCTGAATATCCCGTTGACAGTTGAGAACCGCATCATTGGTATGCTGAGCCTCTTTGATGAGCGCGAAGGCTCGTTTGATACTGAACTCCTGCAACTGACCACCATGATTGCTGACTACGCTGCTGTCGCACTCGAGAATGTGCGCCTGCGCGAACGTGAGAGGGCGCTCTGGCGGGATGCCGAACACGAACGACAGCGACTGGAACTGATTATTGGTAGCATGGCAGAGGGATTGCTCATCACCAACGCACAGGGTGCAATTACTTCTCTCAATAGTTCAGCACAGCATTTGTTTGCCCTGGCTGAAGTCTATTTTGAACAAGAGACGCCAACCCCACTGCGTCAACTTGCCGCCAGTACCAATGTTAACTGGCTCTCCGATCTTGCTGAGATTGTCGATCAGGCCCTGGCTGGTAATATAGTCATGCACCGGGAACTGATTGCTGGTGCCATTGGTGAGTATGTTCCATTAACGCTCAGTATAAGCGCTGCGCCCGTTCACGATGCAAGTCAGGCAGTAACGCGACCCATTGGTGTAGTGGCGGTCCTCGATGATATTACCTCTAACAAACAGGTAGAAAAACTGAAGGATGAGTTTGTGTCTATCGTCTCTCATGAACTCCGTACCCCGTTGACAGCAATTAAGGGCTATACACAACATCTCATACGTCGAATTGAGCGTCGCCTGCGTGAGGCCCGTCAAAAGCAGCAGGATACAGGTCCTCTGAGAGAACTTCCGGAAAGCTATGATCTGCGCAGTTTGAATATCGTTCAGAGTGAAACCGAGCACCTTGAACGGCTGGTAAGTGATCTACTTGACCTTTCACGCGTCCAGTGGGGAGAACTGAATCTCCAATATACCAGTTTCTACCTTGCCGACGTGTTGGCCGAGCGCGTACGTTTAGCCCAGGTAAGCGCAGAACACTATACAATTTTCCTCGACATTCAGGTACAAGACAGCAGAATCGTGGCAGATCAACTGCGTATAGGGCAGGTGTTTGGTAACATCCTGGATAATGCGATCAAGTTCTCTCCTCCAGGTAGGCAAGTGACGGTAAAACTGCAGGAGCAAGATGATGAGTACCTGATCAGCGTTATCGACCAGGGTATAGGCGTAAGTCCAGAATATTTTGATCACATTTTTGAGCGCTTCTATCGCGTTCGTAATATGGCCAGTCGTCAATATTCAGGCATTGGTATGGGGTTGTTCGTCGCTAAGGCTATTGTCGAAGCACACGGAGGGCGTATCGGATTTTCCCGCAATCAAGGTATCGGCAGTACGTTCTACTTTACTTTGCCTCGCTTGCCTCACACCAGCAAACTACAAATGTGAAACCAGGTAATTACAAAGCCTGCAATAGATCAGTTGGATTAGAGCCGAAATGGTCGCGCAAGTAGGAGAGACCAAAGGGGGTAAAATGGATGGTGGTCCAACTCGCGCGTAACAACTGAATGCTGCGTAAGATACGGGCCTCACCCCACAATGGATAACGCAGATCACGCAGAGCATCTAAAAAATCTCCTGTACTTGTAAGAAGTACCCCTACAACAATTACAAGTATCTCAACAAACGGAGTATGTGTTAAAACAATCGGGCTTGGGAAGGATGTAAACAGCCCGATATAAAGAACACAAGCAGACACTACTGCGGGAAAGATGGCAGTGAATAAAATAAACAACGGCGAGGGTTCAGACAAATACAATGTGGACACACCCAGGGGACCTACAGCCCAACCAATCAAGGGTTCATTTCTTAGCGCTCTCAGCACCATTCTAGCACACTCGACAAGGACGATCCAAAGTAACACAAAACCAATCAGACCTGGAATACTTGTTACATGTAAGCTGGCTATAATGCCTGGCATACTGACTCTCCTTGCGCTACTGTACATCACATACAACAGGTGAGCAATCCCTTCCTTATGATATATTATAAGCTATTTTAGCTATTCATCAATAGGTTACACAACCATGTCCACACTTTTTAAAAACCCGCTGCCTACTCACTCCAGCCCTCCTCACCAACCAATGGGACAAAAATACATCCACCCAAAGAGCGTTTTTCAGGTCCCCAGGGTGCGCGATCAACGACAAGCAACTCCTGGCGTTCACGACCTCCTACCGGAATCACCATTTTTCCCCAGAGCACAAGCTGTATATAAAGTCGTTCGGATACTTCAGGCGCTGCTGCTGCGACCAGAATACGATCGTATGGCGCCTGATCCGGCCATCCTACCGTACCATCGCCAACATATATCGAAACATTTGAACATTCCAGCTTCTTCAGGCGTTTTGCTGCAATGCAGGCGAGTTGTTGAATTCGTTCGACACTATAGACATAGCCGGCCAATTGTGCCAAAATCGCTGTCTGGTAGCCAGAACCGGTGCCAATTTCCAATACCCGTTCATATCCACGTAGTTGCAACGCTTGCGTCATGGTGGCAACCATTAACGGTTGTGAGATCGTTTGTCCCAAACCTATGGACAAAGCACGATCTTCATATGCCATACCAGTTTGCGTTTCATGGAGAAACAACTCGCGAGGAATATTGGCGATAGCGCCAAGTACGCGTTCATCACTAATACCTTGTTTGTGGAGCGATTCTATAAGCTGTTGGCGTTGTCTCTCCAGGTCATCAGTCATACTCACCTCTCCAAATCTACCAGAATGAGAGGGAAAATTCGCGTGTCGAGTTTACTCGTAAATCAGTAACGCCCACTGGGATTTCTTCTTCAAGTGTAGTGTGAGAAATGAGTATAGTCAAGCAGAAGCAGGAGGATAATGGGCGCTACTGGGCTCGAACCAGTGGCCTCTTCGGTGTGAACGAAGCGCTCTCCCACTGAGCTAAGCGCCCTTGCTGACAGAAGCAACTATAGCATCAGTACGAGGGGATGTCAAGGATTTTGCCGTCGTCAAAGCTCTATAATCAGCAACTTCTTCTAAAAAATTCTCCGATATGAAGTCTCTTATTGAAATCGCATCTTCATACTACTACTGCTCTTCCGCCGTCTTACGCATTGTGGGGAACAGTATCACATCGCGGATAGACTCCTGATCAGACAGCAACATAACTAAGCGATCAATACCCATACCCAGGCCACCGGTTGGCGGCATACCGACCTCCAAAGCTTCCAGGAAATCTTCATCCAGCACCTGAGCTTCTTCGTCACCTTGCGCACGCTGGCGCATCTGATCCTCAAAACGGGCCCGTTGATCGAGCGGGTCATTCAACTCGGTGAAGGCATTACCAAGTTCCAAACCACCTGCGAATGGCTGAAAACGCTCAACTAAACCCGGTATCTTGTCATGCTGCTTTGCCAATGGAGAGACATCAAGTGGATAGTCGGTTAGAAAAAACGCCTGGCGCAACGCTGCATTCCCCTTGCGGAACATAATTCCTTTCAGATCATCTATTAAGCGACCACGCTCCAACTTTGGATCAGCCTCATACCCATGCTCGCGCATCTCCGCCGCAAGGCTCTCTTTATCTGCAAAACGATTAACGTCTATTCCCGTAAATTCCTCAATTGCATCCAGCAGCCGTATGCGATTCCAGGGTGGCGTCAAATCAATCACTATCCCCTGATAAGTAATTCGAGGAGAGCCTTTTACATCCAGGGCAATAGAGTAAACCATCTCCTCGACGAGTTTCATAATATCGTTATAGTCGGCATATGCTTGATAACATTCCATCATCGTAAATTCAGGATTATGGCTGCGATCGATTCCCTCATTGCGAAAATCTCGTCCAATTTCATAAACTCGCTCAAACCCACCTACAATCAAACGCTTGAGATAGAGTTCCACTGCAATTCGCAAATATAAATCTCGGTCTAATGAGTTATGATGCGTTATGAAAGGCCGAGCAGTTGCGCCACCATAGAGTGGTTGCAGGATGGGCGTTTCAACTTCGAGGAAGCCGAGCTCATCAAGGTAACGACGCATGGAAGAAATCGTGCGAGTGCGAATCACAAAAATTCGCTTGACTTCATCGCCATTGGCAATCAAATCAAGATAACGCTTGCGCTGTCGTATCTCTACATCCTCAAGTCCATGATATTTTTCAGGTAAAGGACGCAGACCTTTCGCGAGTATACGATATTCCCTCACATGCAGCGTGCGCTCTCCTGTACGTGTAATAAAAAGAAACCCGCGTACCTGCACGAAGTCGCCAATATCTAACAACTTGAGGGTCTTATAAGCTTCTTCTCCTATATCATTAATACGGAAGTAGACCTGTATACGACCAGTGCCATCTTCTATCTGTGCAAAAGCAGCCTTACCCATTTCGCGCATCAAGCGAATGCGCCCGGTTAGTGTGAAGTCTCCTTCTTCTCCTTGCCACTCGGTAAAGTGTTCCAGTACATCTGCTATCGTATTGGTACGCTGTACACGATTGGGATAAGGGTTGATACGCATCTCTCGCAATGCCAGTAACTTCTGTTTTCGTACTTCTTCTTCAGATATCAGGTTAGCTCTATTTTGAATATTCTTTTGCTGTTCTTCTGCCATATTATTTCTCTTTCTCCTCAAGAATTGTGCAAACCATTTTAACATTGTTTCTTCCCTTTTGCATCGCTTTCACCAATTTGGCTCTCTATTAGCCAGAAGCAACCTGAAAGACTCTAATTGATTGCTTTATTAAGCTCAAAATTTTCGCCATCATCTACCTCTCTAAATGCAAAAAATCGACCTGTGGCACTTTGATAAGTGCCACAGGTCGATCGATTGCTGTTATCGCCTGGGAAGGGTTACTCGATGCTGAGGATAGTGTATTCTTTCACACCGCCAGGCGTTGAGACAATCACTAGATCACCTACCTTGTGGCCCAGCAGCGCTTTACCCACGGGGGATTCATTGGAAATTAGCCCGGCGCTTGGTTTTGCTTCAAATGCGCCTACAATCGTATAGGCATACTCCCGATCATCGGGTGTGCGCAGATGCACAATAGAGCCAAGTGAGACGACATCGGTTGGCAATTTAGTAATTGGCTTTGCCGTTGCTAACAATTGCTCCAATTCCATGATACGCCCCTCGAGACGTGCCTGCTCATTCTTGGCGTCTTCGTACGCTGCATTGTCAACAACATCACCTGACTCCTTAGCATCATGCAGATATTGGGCTACTTCAGCCCGGCGGACAGTGCGCAAAAGCTCGAGTTGAGCAAGTGCGCGTTGCCGGCCATCATTGGTCAGGAATACCTCCTGTGTTTCCATCTCTGTTTCCCTTCTTTAGTCCGGCGGAGTTCAAGTTCCTACCGGATCCAGCTCACCTATCTACTACGATAGGTTGCTACCTGGTAGGATATTCCACATCCCCCCAGGTAATACTAACTAGTTCTCCTGAATGACAACGAAGTAACAGCTCCCCGCTATCATTCACATCTTCAGCAAGGCCACTCAGCACTGAATTCCCCTGTTGCACCGTTATAGTGCGTCCAAGCGTTGCTAATTGACCTCTCCATCTCTCTCGAATCAAACGAGAGGCAGATTCAGTACTCGCTATCCCTATAGCAGGTAATTCCGTAATCTCGTGTTGCAACGCAATATAGTTTTTCTCGATGTATTGCAACAACCGGGCAATAAATAACTCGCGACTAACTGAATGACCACAGGCAGACTCAAGGGTCGCGGCAGTCGCGGTGAGCGGAACCTGCATAGCAGAGTGCTCTGCGAGTTCCTCAATACCTCCATTAACATTGACTCCAATTCCAACCACTGCAACCATACGGCCGCTAGAGTCATGGCTCGTTTCAATCAGGACACCAGCAACCTTATTATCCCCTACGAGTACATCATTAGGCCACTTGATTGCTGCCGCAACCTGGCAAATAGCGACAATCGCATCAACCACAGCAAGTGAAGTTATCATCACAAGCATGTGAGGTGGGAAAAGTGGTCGGAGCAATATGGACAACAACACATTGCGTCCAGGCACATCTACCCAACGGCGACCCCGTCTGCCCCTTCCGGCAGTTTGGCTATCAGTAAGTACCACCAACCCTTCTTCTGGCCTCTCATAAGCCAGTTGCATAGCAAGAGTGTTTGTTGATTCTACGGTAGGAAGATACAGCAAACGGTCTCCAATCCCGAAAAACTGTGTTTGTAAATTACGCTGCAGCGCCTCAATATCAAGTGGAGAAACGTCCTGTAAATCTACTCCCACTCCTATCCTCCCTCACTCTAA
>WNFX01000667.1_pt1 | contig 39968 bp, 44 predicted proteins | sample 5400111 | NCBI WGS metagenome assembly WNFX01 (sample SAMN13153363, study PRJNA577476) | soil metagenome | isolation source: 40 cm soil or saprolite under grassland replicate 1 | place: USA:California | collected 2016-06-15
ACAATCCGGAATCCGCGCGCGCAATAAGCGAAGCGTTCGGGGTCAGCGCGGTGTTCTCAGACCACGAGCAGCTGGTGATCCAACCAGACATCGACCTGGTCGTTGTTACGGTGAAGGTCCCGCATCATCGAGAGCTCGTTTCCGCCGCACTTGCCGCCGGCAAGGCCGTGTACTGCGAGTGGCCGCTCGGCCGCGACCTCGAGGACGCACGAGCGATGGCCACACTCGCCGCCAAGCAGGGGGTACGTACAGTCGCCGGTTTGCAGGCACGCCAGGCCCCCGCGATCGAGTTCGTGCAACAGCTGCTTCGTGATGGATACGTCGGCGAGGTGTTGTCAACGACACTGGTCGGACTGTCGATCCCGGGGGACGTCGTGGGACAGCCCAACGCCTACATGCTCGACAAGACAAACGGTGCCAACCTGCTGACGGTGCCGGTCGGCCACAGCCTCGACATTCTGAATTACGTCCTGGGCGAGTTCGCGGAACTGTCAGCCGTGTCGGCTGTTCGCAGGCCACTGATCATTATCGAAGAGACCGGGGAGCAGATCGTGAAAACAGCCGCCGATCAGATCGCTGTGATCGGCACCCTCACGTCCGGGGCGACTGCCAGTATCCACATCCGTGAGGCAGTGGCCGGCGGTATCGGGTTCCTGTGGGAAATCAACGGAACCGACGGAACGCTCCGGATTACCGCAGACGGCGCTGTACCCGGAATCTATCCCTTGACCGTCGCAGGAGCTCACGGGCGGAACGAGCCCGCCAAGCTTGCTATCCCGGGAGTGCTAACACAGAAATGGCCCGCGCTCACCAGCCTGGAAGGAGCGCCCGCCTTCAACGTCGGGCGTGCCTACGCGGCGTTCGCGACAGACCTCGACAACGGGACCCACACCGTGCCGGACTTCGCTGACGCTGTCCAGCGCCACGAGCTCATCGCCGCCATCGAAAGGTCCGCGGCATCAGGAGAGCGCGTGACCTTGTAACGGTGTGCATCGTCGGACCGGGCTCGAGGCCTGGCGAGTTGGGAGACAGCAAGTTGGGCGTACCAGTACGCATTTAGGTACGCAGTCGGCCTCAATCTTTGGGTGTCGCCATGTGTCGTTTGGTATTCCGCATCCGTGGGCGATCTCAGCAATGCAGTTCCCGCGGGAGCGTGTCGCGGGCGAGAGTGGTCCCGCGAGGCCCCGGGCTCGTTCGCAATCCGCAGCCTGATGTGTCAACCCCCGGAGGGGTCACGACGCGGCGGGTCTTCAATGCTGCGGTCACGAATCGTCCGGAATAGCAGACGCACAACCTCATGGCCCGAGGTGCGCGACGTAGTTTTCGAACCCACAGTCGCGGCGTGTCGACCCGGGAACCAGCACTGAGTTCTTGACACATCGCTAAGCGCGCATATAATATGCGCATATTCCTATTGGAGGTTTGTCTCATGTGGACCTACGAGCACAGCCTGCAGACTGCCGCCAGTCCGAAAGCGGTATTCGAAGTCATGCGAGACGTCAACCGATGGCCCGAGTGGAATCGAGGCGTCGAGCGGATCGACCTGGAAGGTGCCTTCGCGACTGGTACGGCCGGGGTCATGGTGATTCCCGATCAAGGACCCCTCGCTTTCCGGCTGGCATGGGTAGGTGAAGGCAGAGGCTTCGAGGACGAGACGCCAGTCCCCGATACGGATGTGGTCGTGCGCGTCCGCCATTCACTCGAGCCGCTGGCAGGCGGGGGCACCCGGATCACCTACCGGGCAACCGTTGAGGGACCGACCGCGGATGCGTTGGGTCCCGAGATCGGGTCGGCTGTGACTTCGGACTTCCCTGAGGTAATGGCCGCCCTCGCCCGCCTAGCCGAGTCGCGTTCGGCGGCCGCGTGAGCACGCGAGGTCGACCAGCACCTCGACCTCGGGAATCACATGGAAGCCTGGGTCCTAGCGAGAGCCCGGGCTTCCTCCTCTGGCGCGTGACCCTGCGGTGGCAGCGGACCGTCGCGGCCGCGCTGCGCCCGCTCGGGCTCACTCATGTCCAGTTCGTGCTGCTCGCGTGCACCTGGTGGCTGACTCAGGTCGCGGGCGAGCGCCCCACCCAGCGCCGGCTGGCCGATTTCGCCGCCACCGATCCGATGATGACCTCGCAGGTGATCCGGGTTCTAGAAGCCAGGGGCCTAGTCAGGCGAGCTGCCGACCCGCACGACTCACGAGCCCTCCAGCTGACGGCGACAGGAGCTGGTGCCCGTCTGGCGCGGGAGGCGATCAAGGTGGTCGAGGCGGCCGATGCCGAGTTCTTCACAGCTGCCGTTAAAGTGGAGTCGATGCTGCCACTGCTCCGAAGCCTCGCCGGCTAAGCTCCTACTGTCAGTCCGTCGAGCGCGGCCAACGCCGCTGATCCTCTGCTTGGCTGCGCCAGCCCGAATAGGCATTGAGATCCTCGAGCGCGCAACCGAGCGGTCCAGCAATTGACCCCGCGAATCCCACTGTGGGCTATTAGCACCGTGGCGGTCATCGCGCTATTACCACATTCCGGCGGCCGTCGGGGAATCACGAGTGTTGTAGCTTGGCACCATGCCTGGAGCAAGCGAACGAGCACGACGCGTCAAGATCATGAACGCCAACTGGGTGGCAGGCGGCGACGGCGAGGATGGTACGTTCCAGATCATGGTCGTGACCGAGGACGGCGAGAAGCACGTGATGAGTCCCAGTCCCGCCTCAACTGCGGCTCTCATCGTGGTCGCACGTGCCGATACCGACCTTGTGTGGGATCCGGTGGATCGCACGTTGATCGCCGCGAATATCGTGGGTAGGATGCCCTGGACGGAGCGGCCCCAGCCCGCCGTACTGTCAGTGGGAGTCGAGGTCGACCCCACGGATCGGGCGTCCAACCCTGCCCAGGGGCTGTAATCAAGGAGACCTTCGCGGCTCAGCCCCGCGAGCTCACAAAAAATCGGAAACGATCGAGCGTCTCATCTATCTCCGTCCATCCAAGCAGCCGAGTTCGAAGAGCGCCCGCTAAGGGGCCCAATCTGCGATTCGGCCTCGACCATAGATATTGTGGTTTCAGTACCACCGCGATTGACCTTCGGGGCCTGTACCTGGCGGCGGCTTGGATGTAACCGGAGTTGGGATTGGGTGCGCCGGCTTTGTCGTTCACGCTCACTGAGGCGGAGTCAAGCCGATTGAGGTCAGTCTGGGGCGGAGTTGTTTAGGACGCCTCCAAGCGCGATGCAAACACGACAATAGGCTGCGGTATCCATACATTACGGCCGCCGGCCGATGCCCAATATATGCGGATCCGGCGGCAGCAGGGCCGAAGGACTGAATGGGAACTGCTCGCACATCTCGATCAAGAAGCCGGCCTTACCGATCGAAGCCAGAGTGTCACGACTGCGGTGGCAGCCGCCGGCCACCCGCGGCCAAAAAGTCGCGTCGGCGAAGCGCTGGACTCGGGCTTCAAATGGGTGATGCGAGACCACGTGCTCATAGAAGCGCAGTTCACCACCTGGGCGGATCACGCGGAAGAGCTCAGCCAGCGCCACTTCCTGATCGGGAACCGAGCAGAGCACCAGGCTTGTGACTCCGGCGTCAAAAGAGGCGTCCGCGAAGGGCAGGTGTCCGGAGACTGCGTCGACCACCCGCACGTTCACCGGAGAGGCCGCCGCGGCCTGCAGCGCCACCCTGCGGAGATAGGCCTCGGGCTCTACGGCAGTCACTTCGATCACCGAGTTCGGGTAGTGCCGGAAGCCAATTCCGCTTCCGGCGCCCAACTCGACAACGCGTCCGCCCAGACCAGCAAGTAGACGGCGCCGGTGGTCGCCCTGGCCGCGCTTCTCGCCTGCACGCATCGCTCGCTCAATCAGACGAGCGGCGATTGGGTGATGTACCTTCTCTGCCGGGATCATTCAGACGATCTCGACGGGCCGCGGTCGACTACTTCCACCAGACGCCCCGCGAGCTTGGTCCCCCTCGCATGTAAGCCCGGACAGCTCCCGACCCCATTACTGTCGCGTGCCTCGGGCGCGACGGCACAGAGATCAAACGTCTCCTAGGATCCTCCGCGTGAACTCAGCGATCCAGTTCGTCTCCCAGGTCTTCTCGTTGTCTGCGAAGAACGCCTGCTCCCATCGAGCCGTTGTCGCTGTGACATTGGACCATCGGTAGCGCACGCGGATCTTCTGACCCTCATACGTGTCATCACAGAAAAAGTCGCCGACGCCGTCGGTGAATCGACCGACCACGGGAGGCTCCATAACAGGAGCGCGACTACTGATCCAGTAAAGCGACCATTCGTCCCGCTAGGCGTTAAACAGACGCAACGTCACTCCACCGTAGCCCTCGGAGGGAAACGTAACTTCGTCCAAGTTTGCCGCTCCGCCCATCAGGCCCACGCATTCGGACTTGCCAATGAACTCGTCCCATTCGGTCGAGCCGGCGAGAGCCTTTTTGAGACGTCGTTGGACACTGTCCCACGACCCCACAAAGAAGTCGAAGTCGTTCACTGCCACTCCTCCTAATAATCCCTCCCCGTTCCTGACCGCTGATCAAGCCACAACCTGAGCGATGAACATCTCGAGTGCGCTACGCGCCTGATCCGCCACATTGCCCGTCAACAACTCGGATCCATGATCGTTTCCGGGGAGGATCAACAGCCGCTTGTGTGCCGAAGGGCAAACCGCGTACATCGCCCTCGCGTCTGAGGGAAACCTCTCCTCGTCCTTTTCGGCGGCCATGTAGAGGACGGGGAGTGTCAGCAGTTTCGACGCTGCCAGCGCATCCATCTGGGAGAATTCCGCCGGCCCGGATAGGCTTGCCACCCCGGCGACTGTTGGCGTGATGATGCTGGCAGCGACCAGCGACGCAGTGCCGCCCATGGAACCTCCAACCAGCACAACCTTGGTGACACCCTCTCGCCGCAACTCTGCTGCCGCGCCCACGACATCGCCCGCAAGATCCAAGCCAAAGTCGAAGATCAGTGCGCGCCGGCCCATGTCCCGAAGCTTCTTTGCGTAAGGGAGCCACTCACATAGATCGCTCTGCACTTGATGAGCGAGCACTATCCCTATGTCGCCACTACCCAGCACGGCGCCGACAACAAGCTCACCCTTCGCGCTAGGAAACGCCACCTCTTGTGCCATGTCGCCTGCCTGGACGCAGGTCTCGAGCGGGCGCAGGCTTGGCGGCGCCGTGGCGCCACGTTGGCTGCTGGCCGGCTGGCCGGCAGTCGGCCCGCAGCTGGTCAAGAACAGGAGCACTGTGATCCTCGCGAGAAGCGGTCTCAAGGGTTCATCCAATTGCTAGCAGCCTTGCCGAGCGTATCTCTGGCCGCATTCGGACACGGTCAATGGGAGGGACTAAAGCGAGCGAACGCTCCGTACCGGAGTTATCTGGGCGGACACGACCCTCCAACCGTGATCCGTTTTCACATACACGTCCGTGTAACGACTCTCGCCCGGACTGCCGTCCTTTCGAGTAAATACGCCCCTCGCTTGGACAAGAGCAGCATGTCCGTAGAAGCGGACCTGGACGTCGTGCAGCTCGTAGTCATTGAAATTGGGCCCAGCCGCAACGTCGCCCAAGAATTGTGCCTTGTCTCGTGCTGCACCTTCGGATGTGATGCAGACGAAGTCCTCGGCGAGGTGTTCCGAATACCAGACGACATCCGACTTCAGAAGGGCAGAGATGTACTCCTCGTTCAATTGCCGGACGACGATCCTGTCTGAAGATTCCACTACTACCACGGGCGTTGTCATGGAGTCCTCCTTTATGAACCTGTCACCAAACTCTGAGATTTGATGATGAGCTACCGAGGCGCTCGTGGCTGGACGCATCCGGACATATTGACCGGCGCGTCAGTTCTGAACCGGCGGCGGCAGCTTAATTCGCCGATCAGCAGTCCAGAGGTACATGACGGCGTGCGCTCGCCATGGCCGCCAGGACTCGGCTTGCAGCAATTCGCGACCGATCGCAAATGAAATGAAGCGGCCGCCCGATCATGTAGATCACCACGCGACCCAAGCGACCTCAATCGGCTCAGTAAGCGCGTTCAAAGGTACCGTGCTCAAGAGGCGGGTGCCCACCGCTATCGCCAAACTGTCGCGTCGCCCGATTCGCTCGAAAATGAGCTTTCCGGACAAGGATCTACAAGAAAATCGCTCCCACGACCGCGCATAGTCGATTTACCGAGCCACGCTGGATGGGGGACTGATCGACATGGGTGAGCCCACATACGACCTACGAGCAGAGCGGGTGCTCGATGGCTTTCCAGAAGACGTATTTGACGCATACACGAACTCAGCTTTGTGGAGCGCATTGGGCTCAGTATCCGAGTGCGACCTCCGCGTCGGCGGTCTCTGGTCAATCGTCGGGGGTCCTGCGAATAGCAAGCCATTTCGAGAGATGAACCGGTTTACGAACATAGATCGGCCCCGGCACATTGCCTTCAAGTCGACGTTGGTGTTGCCGGACGACTCGGTCCTCGAGCGGGACGTAGAGGCGGCCTTCGAAAGCGCCGACGGCCGCCGAACCAGGATGACAATCGTGCAGAGGGGTTTCCCGAGCCAGGAGGCCCGGGATGCTCTCGAACCGGCATTCCCAAGCATCTTCGACGCGTTGGAGAAGATGGCCGCGGCAAGGTCCGTTCGCGTCGAGGACCAGTCGTAAACGTGTCGTTTCCCCGAACTCGCGCCACGAGATGACCGAAAAGGAGCCAGTGGCTGAGCCGATCCCGAGCTCGGAACACTGGATGACCGTTGACGCCCTAAAAGCCGCCGACGCGGGGGTCACCTCGTGGTCGGACGCTCGCGACCGCTTGGCTCAGGGGAGAACCTATTGGCTGGCCACTCGGCGACGGGACGGCCGGCCGCACGTGATGCCGATCTTGGCGGTCTGGCTGGCTGGGATGTTGTACTTCGTCGCCTCGCCATCCTCCCGCAAGGCGCAGAACCTAGCGGAAAACGCCCAATGCGTCGTCACCGTCAACGCTGAGGCGATCGACATCGTCGTGGAAGGGGGTGCTCGAAACGTACGCGATGAAAGCAAGCTCCGTCGCGTGGCCGGCGCGTACGCATCCAAGTACGAGTGGGACGTGACTGTGCGTGAGGGAGCCTTCTACGGGGACGGTGCTCCGACAGCAGGTCCGCCACCGTACGACGTCTACGAGTTGAGTCCCGCGATTATCTTCGGTTTCGGTACTGATGGAACACTCAGTCCGACGCGCTGGCGCTTTATAGGCCACTCGGCTGCGCCCTCATGACAGAGCTCCCAGGCAACGTCCGAACACTATTCGCGGCCGCGAACTATGCCCACCCTCGCCACGGTGCTGCCTGATAGCGCGCCTCACAACTGGGTCATGGTGGCCGCGCTTCCGCCGGCCGCGATTGTCGTCGAAGACTAGCCACTGCTCTAGAGGAGCCGGGAGAGCAGCGCGCGCAGCTGCTTGCGCTCTGAACTGCTGAGAGGTTCGAGCAGGGAGGCCTCGGCATCGGCTCCGACTTTCGCCAGCCGGGCCAGGTGCGCCTTGCCGGCCGGCGTCAGCCTGACCGCGTGGCGCCGCCGGTCGGTGCGGTGCTCGCCGCGCGACAGCAGCCCGCGCTCCTCGACGTCGTCGAGGATGGGGACGAGGTTGCGAGGGTCGATGCCGGCCGCATCACCGAGCTCGCGCTGAGTCATCTCGCCGATCCCGCCCAGGAGCATCACGATGCTGTAGGCGCCGAGCGTAAGGCGCTCGGTCGCCAAGGCCTCGACGAACCGCCTGCGCGATTCCGAGCCGGCCCGGGCCAGCAGGTAGCCCGTGCTCTCGAGCAAACTGGTCGGTTCACGCGGCATCGTCATATGTTAGCATCGTCATGAATCATGACGATTGCCCTGGTGACCGGCGGGACTCGAGGTCTGGGCAAGGCCATTGCCACCAGGCTCAGCGATCGCGGCTGGCAAGTGGTGATTGCCGGCCGAGACGCCCATAAGGCGGACCTCGTCGCGGACCTTTCCCGGCTCGACGATGTCCGGCGGCTGGCGGCCGAGGTCAAAGCGCTCTATCCCGACCTCATGCTGCTCGTGAACAACGCGGATGTATCGAAAGGCTCGCGCGTGGTCACGCCCGACGGCCTGGAGACGACGTTCGCCACCAACCACCTCGCGCCGTTCCTGCTCACGAACCTCCTGCTGCCGAGCAAGGTGATCAACATCGCCTCCGAGCAGCACCGGTTCGTGCGCGCGATCCCGTGGGACGACCTGCAGGGCGAGCGGCGCTTCCGGCCGATCGAGCAGTACAGCCTGACCAAGCTCTACAACGTCCTGTTCACGCGCGAGCTGGCGCGCCGAGCAGCCGGCAGGGTGCAGGTGAACGCCGTCAGCCCGGTTTCCTCCGCACCGACCTGGGGCGCGAGGCCCGCGGCGGCTTCCGCGTCTTCCTGACGCTGGCCCAGCCGTTCCAGCAGCCGCCGGAGAAGGGTGCCGAGAGCCTAATGCCTGTCCTTGACTCGGAGTTGACCGGTGCCTACTTCCGTAGTGGAAAGCAGGTGGTGCCGAGCGCGCTCGCTCAGGACGAGGATGCTGGCGCCCGGCTCTGGAAGATCAGCAGGGAGCTCAGCGGTCTGGGGGCTCGACTGACCTGGTCCTCTGTGGCCAGGGGGTCCGTCTGCGGGTTGACGATTCGCCCGAGCAGCTGCGTCAGCGCGCGTACCTCGTTCGGACTTCATGTCGGGGCCGCAGGCCAGGATAGCTCCGGTTGGGCGCCGAGGAAATGCCCCTAAGTCGCGCCCTGGCGGCAAGGTGCCGACCCTCGCTGGCGATGTCGCCCCGCTGATCAACTCGCCCATGGGCGCGAGTTCCGTCGGAGTGCGCGACTAATGCGGTGAGCCGGATCACAGCCGAGTCACGCATTCGCGGAACCAGGCGGATACGAGAAGAAACGAGTCGTTCGACAGATGCATGCACGCCCCAGCCGCGAGCATGCTGCAGGTGACATGAACGAAAACTTGAGCCTCGGCCGCATCTTTGGAATCCACGTCGGCCTGAACTGGAGCCTGTTGGTCGTTGCCGCATTGATCGCATGGAGCCTCGCCACCAGCCTTCTACCGTCGGCGTCCCCTGGCCATACTGCCGGCGCCTACTGGACCGCCGGCGTGGTTTCAGCCTTCGTGTTCCTGGCCTCGTTGCTTGCCCACGAGCTCGCGCACTCCGTCGTTGCGACGCGCCGCGGGGTCAAGGTCGAGGGGATCACGCTCTGGCTGTTCGGCGGAGTGTCGCGGTTCAGCAGCGAAACGAGCTCGCCTGGTGGGCAGGCGCTGATCACTTTTGTTGGGCCACTCACAAGCCTCGTGCTGGGCGTGGTCTTTTATCTCGCATCAGTCGCATCCGGGGGTGGCGCTCACCCGGGCTTGTTCTCCGCCACCCTGTCCTGGCTGGGCTACATCAACATCTCACTAGGTGTCTTCAATCTCGTCCCCGCCTTTCCGCTGGATGGGGGCCGGCTGCTGCAGTCGCTCATCTGGCTGCGCACGGGCGATCGGCTGCGAGCGACCCGTATCGCCGCCCGCATCGGCATGTTGTTCGCTTACCTGCTGATTGCGTACGGTCTGGCCACTTTCATATACGCCGGCAGCCTGATCGGCGGAGTCTGGTCGGTCTTCCTGGGCTGGTTCCTGCTGAGCGCCGCCCGTTCTGAAGAGGCCGGCGGGCTGATCCGCCAGGCGCTCGCCGGGATGACCGTCGCCGAGGTCATGACGCCCAGCCCAGTGCAGGCTCCCGACGACATCAGCGTCGAGGATGCGCTGCATGGTTATGTCCTGGTCTCACGGCACTCGACCTTCCCAACCCATGACGCGGCCGGCCGGCTCAGTGGGCTCCTGACCCTGACAGCTCTGAAGAATGTCGCACCGGGTTCTCGTCCGACCACCCTGATCAGGCAGATCATCTGTCCGCTCGACAAGGTGTCCACAGCCGGCCCGGCTGACCCGATCACCAACCTGCTTGCGGTGTCCGATGGCTGCAGCGAAGGCCGCACCCTTGTTGTCGATGGGGGCCGGTTGATCGGAATCATCTCTCCCAGCGACATCAACCGGCTCCTGCAGAAGTCCGTGTCGGGTCGCTCCCTGGTGCCGGCTGGGAGTGCGTAATGGGCGAGTCATCCATCCCCGCGCACCTGACCGGCCTCATCCGTCACTTCAGCGATCTAAGGGATGGCGAGCACGGCGGCGCGACTAGTCGCCGCGACAAAGAAGCCCGATTCGCTGATGAGGTCGATTTGTTGGCCCCTGTCGCACGTCAGGCCCTCAGAGAAGTAAACACGTACCTGCTCCTTGATTCGGGAGCAGTCAGCGAGACGGGCCTTCAGCGCTCAGCAGATGGTGGGATGAGCGCAGCGTGGGAGCTCGGCTGGCGTGAGCAGCGCAACGTGCGAGTGCCTCCGATCATGCTTCACGCGTATTTCGGGGCCGGTTTCCACCATCCGCACCTGCGCGGAGCAACCGTCGGCGATTGGCCTTTGAACGTGTTCAGTGTTCAAGACGCCACGGATCACCTTCCGATCCTGCGCGCCATCGCGACCAGTGACCTGCACAATCTGGTGTTTCAGTCGGACTACCGGATCATTCCGGCCGTCACGAGAGGTTCGACGGCCGACTGATCGTCATGCAGGACTCATCGCCAATGAAGATTGCGGGTTCGGGCACAGAAGTTGGCCTTGATCAGCTCGAATCCGTTTACGCATTTCATCTACTCGAGGGTCGGCAAGCCATCCGCGGTTACCTGTTCAAGCGGCACATTCGGTGCTAGCGAACTTTTGGAGGCGGCGCTTACAGAAGGTCTTGCGTACCAGTACGCATCCCGTACGCGGACACCCCTGAGCCTCCATCAAACCCAGGGCAGTTCAGCTCTCGGCCCACACTCATTTCGAATTCAACAGCTCGTTGAGAACATGCCTGGCGCAACCTGCGGGCGGGCAGCGGAAGACATCGCGACCGGCCGTTGCAAAATAGTCGGCCCATGACCCAGCCGCCTCAGGCGCCGGACGGTTTCACGCGCGAAGAGCGGCGAATCATCCAGCGATACCGCACCCCTGAACAGGTCCAGCAGTTCCTGCGCAGGCTGCCCTACAACTGGGAGCTGCACGGGGACACCCTCAGATCCTTTCGCCAAGTCGTCCGCCACAACACCGCGCACTGTTTGGAGGCGGCGCTCGTCGCCGCCGTGATCTTGGAGCAACACGGTTACCCCCCGCTTGTGGTTAGTTTCGAGTCCAAAGATGGGGTGGATCATGTGATCTACGTGTTTCGCCGCGGAGGTCGGTGGGGCGCGGTGGCCCGGTCCCGGGATGCGGGCCTGCACGGTCGCAAACCGGTGTTCCGCGGCATTCGCGATCTGGTGTGGAGCTACTTCGATCCATATGTGGACTCCACCGGCCGCATCACGGGCTACCAGCTAGCGGATCTGCGCGCCCTGGGCAAGTACGACTGGCGCCTGGCTCTCACGAACATCTGGAAGGTCGAGAAGTACCTCCTCAAGATTCCGCACCGCAGACTGCGGTCGTCGAATCGCCGCTACCTTCGCCTGCTCGCGCGGTTTCGCGCATACCGTGAGCGACATCCCCTCGGCCCGGTCGTGCAGATCTACCGCGACCGTCAGCACTGGATGTAGCAGGCGGCAGTTCTCTATGTGCCGCGGACCTGGCATCGCGTTGCTGGTGAATCTCTGTGGATTGGCCAGACGCTGGGAAAGCCAGTCCACCCTCGACCACTTTCTCCGGGATTCGTCTAGAGCCGGCTGGCCTGCTCCCAGTCCGACTGGCAGGCCACGCAGCGCGTGGCCGTCGGGACGGCAACCATCCTCTCCTCGCCGATCGCCCGGCCGCAGTTTTCGCAGATTCCGTAACCGCCGTGCGCACGTCGCGCCTCTGCCAGGGAGGCCTGCACACGATCGCGCTCGAGGATCTCATTGATCCGGTCGGCGTTCGCCTTCTCACTAAGGTCTTGTGTCGAGTCGGCGTTCCTGAAGCCCCTGCTCATTGTTCCCTAGCTTAGGACTCTGCTCGTTTGGCTCTCGCCTGAACGCGGCCAGGAGCACCACCACCAGGCCGGGTGCAATCCCGTAGCCGAAGCTCCCCTCCGCGATCAAGACCAGCCAGGTTGGATTCGGCCGCGCATTGTGTGATTCCCACGGTGACTCCCGCGAGCCTGCCTCTCACTCCGGTACACTGAGGTCGGCGCATTGGTGCGCCGCCCGCTCGGGTCCTCTCTTCCTGTCTCGAACACAGAGTCCTGTAGCTCACGGCAAATAAGAAGAAAGAGAGAGGCACCCTGGAGCTTCGTTGCAATCATTCGCCGAAGCCGGCGTCAGCACGCGCGTTTTGGTCGCACTGACCCGGCAAGACATCAACTCACCAAATCAGGTTCAACTCGAATCGATCCCCGCCCTTCTCGACGGGCGAGACGTCGTCATCCAATCGCCCACCGGCAGCGGCAAGACCATCGCCTTCCTGATCCCGATCGTGGAACGATTGGAGCCCGGAAAGCCCGGCCCCCGGGCGCTGGTGGTCGCGCCGACACGAGAGCTCGCCATCCAGGTCGACGCCGTTTTCAAGTCGCTGGATTCCGGACTGCGCAGCGCGCTGCTGTACGGAGGTGTCGGTTACCACCGTCAGATCGAGAGCCTGAAGCGCGGCGCTGACGTGATGATCGGGACTCCCGGACGCATTCTCGACATGATGAAGAGGAAGCTCGTGTCGCTCAGCCGCGTCGAATATCTCGTGCTCGACGAGGCCGATCAGATGTTCGATGCCGGCTTTGCGCCTGACGTCGAACGCATCCTGGGACACATCTACTCAGCGCAGACGGTGCTGGCGTCGGCAACGATGCCGGATTGGGTCTCGAAGATGATCAGCAAGCACCTGCAGGATCCGCTCCGGGTCAAGATCGTGGCGGAGGGGCCCTCGCTCCTCGAGCACGGAGCGGTACATACCAACGCCGGCTTGAAGCTACGGGTGCTCAGCGACATCCTTCATCAGCATCGGACCGCAATCGTTTTCGGGCGGACCAAGCACGGAGTGCGCAAGCTGAACCGGGAGCTGCGGCGGCTCGGCCACAACTCGGTCGAGCTGCAAGGCAACATGGCGCAGAGCGCGCGAGACACGGTGATGGATTCGTTTCGCAACCAGCGCGCGGATGTACTGGTCGCGACCAACGTCGCCGCTCGCGGCCTCGACCTGAGCCACGTCGGCCTCGTGATCAACTACGAGCTCCCAGACACCGCCGAAGCGCTGACTCACCGCGTCGGCCGCACGGCCCGCAACGGAAACTCCGGTCGCGCGCTCACGTTCATCACGTCTGACGACCACGAGAAATGGGCCAAGCTGCGCCGCCAGGGCGCGCCTTTGCTTCGGTCTGTGGACGCGTCGGCGTTCGCGCGCGCAGGTGAGTGGCTCTACCTCGAAGAGCCCGCGCCAGGGGCAGTTGCGCCGGAGCGCCACCGAACCGCGACTCATGCTCGCCGGCGACTCAAGCCAATGCCGAGTCGCGGGAGACACCGAAGAGAAAATCGACCTTGATCTGGTAACCCGGGGGTAGACTCGTAGGCAGCGACAGGCTGGCGTTTCCTCCCGCGAACCTGCCGATCACTTAGCTGAGAAGGTTCGGAAGATTAGCCAGTTGAATACAAACCGAGTTGCGACGGCTCTCCTTGTCGACGACGACCCTACTTCGCAGCAAAGCAATCAGGAGCGACTGGAGCACGACGGATTCAGCGTCTTTGTGGCTCGAGACGGAATTGAAGGCCTGGCCCGCGCCAAGCAGATAATGCCTGACGCAATCTTCGTCCACCTGGCGAAGGGAGCGGGCAATATCCCGTTCATACAGGACCTGCGTGCCGACGACTCATGCCGCCACATTCGGGTTGTCGTTCTGACGAGCCAGGCACGTGTCGATCCGGCGAAGAAGCCGCTCCGCACTGTGCCGCGCGACGGCTGGTAGCCCCGCTACCGCGCCAAGCAACCGCTCAGCCGGCTTAGAGCTCGGGTCCGCCGGGATAACCAGGAAGAGGGCCCGGGTACGCCTTCTCGGCGACGGCCTCGAGGCGCTGTTCATAGAGGCGGATGACCCAGATTCCCACGATGACCGCGATCACACCGGCGACGCCGAAGCCGATCGCGAACTCTGTGCCGACCCTATCGATCTGCTTTCCAAGCGTGTATGCCGCGGTGCCGTAAATCGTGGCCCAGACCACGCCACCGGCGGCGTTGAAGAAGAGAAAGCTCGGCCAGGGCATCCGGGCTGTGCCGGCAATGAAGGCGGCATACGTGCGCAGGATGGCCGTGAAACGCCCGAAGAAGACGACGCTGCCGCCGTATCGCGCGAAGAGGTAGTGGGCCACCTTCACCTTGCGCTGGTCGAGCCCTACGTATTGGCCATACCTGACAAGCAGCCGGTAGCCGCCCCAGTGGCCGAGCAGGTAACCGAGGTTGTCGCCGATGATCGCGCCCGTCGCCGCCGCCGCAATGACCCAGACGATCTGCAGATTGTGGGTCGCCCCCGCGTAGAGGGCCGCGCTGATCAATGTCGTCTCGCCTGGCAACGGAATGCCGATCGACTCCAACCCCACGATCGCAAGCACGGCCCAATAACCGAAGTGCTGGACGTAGTAGGTCACTCGCGGGCCTAGATCCTGATCGACCCGTCGTCCCGGATCGTCCACTCCGGGTTGTGCGCGACCTCCCACACGTAGCCATCAGGATCGGCAAAGGCACCGGTTGTGCCGCCCCAGTCGGCGTGAGCGGCCGGTCGCACGATGGTGCCGCCCGCCCGCTCGGCCTCAGCAAGGACCGAGTCAACCTCCTGTGGCGAGCGGACGTTGTGAGCCAGCTCGATCCCCGGGGCGCCGTGACCACCGAGCGCGGTCCACAGGCCGAAGACCATCCGGCCGGCCTGGAAGAAGCAGACGTCGTCGTCAGGCTGCTGCGCGCCGCTCCAGCCGAGCTCCTCGTAGAACGACCGTGCGCGCGCCAGGTCGGTGACGCCGAGAGTCACGAGACTGATGCGTTGCTCCATGCACGTAGGATCGCGGATACGGGTCCCGAGAGCCTGCTCACGTGTGCCTATGCTGATGGGGTCGAGTCCGGTCATATCACGGGAGGAAGGCCATGGGTCGAGTCAGCCACTTTGAGATCACCGCGGACAATCCGAAGCGGGCGGCGGAGTTTTACGAGAAGGCTTTCGGATGGAAGTTCTCGGACTGGGGCGGGCCATTCACCTATCTGCTCGCCACCACTGGTGACAAGGACGAGGTCGGCATAGACGGCGCGATCATGGATCGCACCGATCACGGCCAGGCAGTGATCAACACGATCACGGTCGACAAGTGGGAGGCAGGGGCCGACGCAGTCAAGAAGGCGGGCGGTCAGGTGCTGATGGAGAAGACGCCAGTTCCGGGACAGGGATATTTCGCCTACTGCAAGGACACTGAGGGCAACGTGTTCGGCATTTTTGAGGGTGATCCCACCGCCGGCCAGGAGGTTGGCGCCGCCGCCAGGGCCGAACAGGCTTAGACCAGACATCTCGAGCGGCGGGATCGATGCCCGCCGCTCGATGTCTAGGGTCCTAGAAAGGCTTGAGGACCATCAACCCCACAAGCAACAGAAGGCCGCCACTCCCCATCCAGGCAGCAGCCTGCGGCCGGGTCCTGCTCAAAGTCTGAGCCAGGTCCTCGTCCGACCTCCGCGCCGCATCGCGGGCCAGGTAGTACGGCCGGGCGATCAGCCCCATCCCGACCAGGATCGCGACCAGGATCACGATTGCCGCCCACAACCACCCGCGACCCCACCACGAGCCGAGGAACGCCATCCAGACGCCGGTGATGATCACGATGAGCAGGCCGGGGTTCGAGATGAACGACGCTCGCCGGGACAGGGCGAGAAGCTGCCTGGCCGTCGACGACGCGCTGTTCCGCATTCCAAACGAGGCCCCGCCGGATACGCCGTGAGCGAACAGAAACACCGCCAGACCAAAGACGTGGAAAAACTTCAGCCACGCGTAGAGCGTCATCGGGCTTCAGTGAGCTGTCGGTGACCGAGGTGCGCGGCAAGCACCAGCACCTCGCTCACCGTGTCGGCAGATCGCTGGAGGAGTCTTAGATCGGCCTGCGAGTATCCGATTTGACCTCGCCTGCCTCCGAGGACCAGGCGCCCGAGCTCCCGTCCTTCGTGTCGCAAAAGAACCTCAACGGCGTCCTCTCCGTTCATGCGACCGTGACTGTACACGGGACCTGACGCCGGATTTGAGGTCAGATAGAGCGCGGCGGCTCGAGCGTCGAACGCGATGACGGCCTCATCGAGCAGCCGGCAGGCAACCTTGTTGACGTCGATGACCGAGACGACGGACTCAACATCAGCCCTGAACTCGTCAAGCACAGCTGCCGGGCTCCGATGGCGGACCCGGCGGTCGACCTGCCGCTGCAGCCAATCCTTGACCGGGCTCGAGGCGACGACCACGACGAAAGCCGTGACCACGTAAGCCGCGTCGGATTTCTGTCCCGATGCGGAGATGAAGAGGCGGTTGAGAGGAGTCACGACCGCCGCATACACGGCCCCGAGAATCGCAGTTAGACCGCCGTAGACCAGGGTCCGGTTGATGATCAGGTCGATGTCGTAGAGGCGGTAACGCAAGATTGCGACCGCGATCGCAACCGGCAGGGTCAGGCCGGCGAACTCGAGCGGAGTCAGAGCCAGGTACAGCGGTTGACCGAAGAAGTTCCAGGCCGGTGCGCCATAGACGAGGGTGGCCGCAAACAGGCCGCTTGAATATGCGAACCACTTGAGCTGGAGCCTCTCGTCGCTCCCCGCACGCCGGAGGTCAACGAGCTTGCCAACGCAACGCAGGCCAGGATCAGCAGCGACAGGCCCGCGCCCTGAACCTGGCTGAGCAACCGCTCGGGAAAGAGCCCTGAGAGCGGGTTCTCGACCAGAGGCGCAAGGAGCGCAACCTTCGCGCCCGGGACGGGTAGGAAGTCGACCAGACGTTTTGGCGTATGCAGTGCGATGCCGAGCGCAAAGAGGGCTGTGCCGCTCACTGCCAGCCAGTCGACCACCCGCCACCGAGGCGACACCTTCCCGTCGGGGAAGCGCACGGAGATCAGTACGAAGAGACCGATGACCGGCACCCATCCCCACGCGCCGAGCCACACCGCCGCCGAGCCAAAAGGCAAGGCGCCGTGCTGGATCACCAGGGCGAAGTAGCCATAGCCGGCCGGCAAGTGGACGAGGCTCGCCGCCAGGACGTCGCGCACATCAGCCAGCCGATGCTGTTGCCCGGCTCCCGATAGGCAACGAGCCCGCCAAGGAGCCCCATCAGGATTCCGACCAGGTATACGAGCAGGAACGACGCCGGCGCGCCCAGGGCCACCACCACCCCTGCACCCAGCCCACTGGCGAGCGCGCCCGCAATGCCGAGCGGCCAGGCCAGAATCCGCATGCCGCGGGTGCTTGTGTGCGTCACGGCTCGCGGCTAGTTTGCACCCTTGGTACGAACCCGAAGATGCTGTGAGCCGCGCCCGGTGACAGGTCCACCTCGCGACGTTATTCGAGTATCGGCACTGTGGACAGAAGAAGGACTGAGCGGAGGTCCGGGCTGGATCGGCGGGTTTCGGAGCGCCGATCTGCTGGCGGCCGCCACGTTCGCCATGCCTATCGGGTCGGGCCGGGCGACGCTCGCGAGCGACGGCTGCACCTCAGGCGCCACCAGTACCGGCGAAGCCTCTTCAACCGCCGCAGGCGCCGGTAGCCCGAAGCAGGCCGTCCCGTATCGGCGGTTCCGACCTAAGATCGGCGCACCATGCATGAGCACAAACAGCCACGTCCGCCCAGGGAGCTGTCGGGTTACCTCGACGCCATGGCCCGCGTGATGTTCCAGACCGGGATCAGCTGGCGGGTGGTCGACGCCAAGTGGCCCGGCATCCAGGAAGCCTTTCACGGTTTCGACCCCAACCGTGTGGCGAAGCTCAGGACCAAAGACCTCGACAAGCTGATGACGGATACGCGGGTCATCCGCAATCGAAAGAAGCTCGAGGCGATCGCGGGGAATGCCGGGCGTATGGTCGAGCTGGACAAAGAGTTCGGGAGCTTCAAGAAGTACCTCGACTCGCTCGGCGACTTCGAATCGACCAAGAAGGCAATCCACAAAGACTTCGCCTACATGGGCGACACGGGCACCTGGTACTTTCTGTGGATGGTCGGGCGCAAAGTGCCCGACCACGGCGAGATGTGATCAGCGCGGAGGAGGTCGACTCACCTCGGACTGGGTTGCTCATGCAGGCAGTCGGCAATCAGTTCGGAATGCTCCAGGCAGCGCGCGGCGGCACGATCTCGGAGAGTTCTTCGCGGTCGAGCCTCTACCTGACAAGCCTCTCGGGCGCTGTAGTCGGCCTGTCCTTTGTCGCTCAAGCGTCGCGCTTCGGCGAGACGTTCTTCATCTTTGCCCTTGCCATACTGCCTGTTGTCTTTTTCCTCGGCGTCGTGACTTATTACCGCCTCCTGCAAACGGGCGTCGAGGACGTCATCTACGCGCGTGCTCTCAGCCGAATCCAGGACTTCTATAGCCAGATCGATGCCACGCACGCTGACCTTTTTCACTGGTCCTCGGTGGACCAGGTGGGTCTGTCTCAGCTCGGTTTATTCAGGCTCAGGTGGCAGCAGTTCCTCTCGTCGGCGGCGACCATCGCGATCGTCAACTCGGTGGTGGGCGGTGTGTTCATTGCCCTGATGGTCGACTTTGCCCTGGAACCTCAACCGTTCATCGGCATCCTGGTAGGCGGCGTCGCTGCGGTCATGATCAGCGTGGGGTTCCTTAGGCACCAGTGGGCAACCTGGATGCACGTTGCAGGCGCCCTGCCCATGGTGGCCGATCCTAGGCCGCCTGTCTGACCGGAAAAAGCTTGTACGACTTCTCGGTCTGGCGCGACTACTTCGTGATGGTGGGGACGGGGGCCGCCGCCCTGACTGGCCTCGTCTTCGTCGCCATGACGCTTCACCTCGAAGCCATCGTCAACCACCCGGTGCACCGTCATCGGGCTCGCACGATCCTGGCCGGCCTGACCGCTGTGTTCATCCGGTGCGGACTCGTACTCATGGGAGGCCAGAGCAGGCAAGCGGTCGCGATCGAGATCATCGCGGTGCTCGTGGTCGTCGAGGTCATCCTCTATCGCAGCACGCGCGACGCCTTCAACGCGGCCGACCGTGCCGTCTTGTTGCGCGCCGCGGGCAGCTTCGCATGCCTTGTCGCCGAACAGGTCGGAGCAGTCATCCTTTTCATCGCGGGAGCCTGGGGGCTTTACGTGATCGGACTCGGGATGATGGCATCGTTCGTGTTCATGGTCACCGGCGCCTGGCTTCTGCTTGTTGGCGTGGAGACGGGCCAGGGGACCGGTCCCAGCTTCGAGACCCAGGAGGCGACCGATGAGCACGCTCAGTGACCAGCTCGAGAAGGTTCCGCCCGCCGTTCGACCCAACGTCCAGGCCGCGATCCGGACGGTCAGGGAGGTGGCGCCAAGGGCGGAGGAGATCCTGTACCGAATGGCCGCTCCCCGCTCGAGCCGGATGATGTGGAAGCTCGTCCGCTACGCGATTGACGGCGAGGACGTGGTCGGGATCGGCACCTTCGTCGACCACTCGACCATCTACTTCTACCACGGGCGCGAGCTCGACGACGGGAGCGGGCTCCTCCAGGGCGGCGGCAAAGAGATGCGGTTCATCACCCTCCGGTCGCCTGCCGACGCCGGCCGAGCCGAGGTCAAGCAGATGGTCCGCAAGGCCTTCCGGCTCGCGAGAAGCTGAAGCTTCGAGCCGCCCACGGTCTTTCTGCTTAATGCTGTTAAATCAGTTGTTAATTGATCTAGGCTCGGTGCATGGTCGAGGTGGAGGTCTGGATCCTGAGCCGAGGTGCGCGCCAGCGGGAGACGGCTGCCGCGGCGTTTGCCCGGGTTGCCGATGAGCCCAGGCGGTACGGCCTCGAACGGGTCGAGGGGCTGAAGACCGACGAGGCAGCGGTCGTCGGGAGGGTCTTTGTCGGCGACCAGGGCTCGCCCAGCCTGCCCAGGGCGGCGGTCTGGAAGGCTCTGAACGAGCTGGCAAACCAGGCTTTTCCGATCGGCGAGCAGCAGATCGTCTGCTTTCCACTGCACTGATCCGGAGGCCTTAGCCGCTCTCTAGAGTGGAGCGGGTGAAGGTCACACCCCTTCGACCGCCCCTCGCGCCCGAACGGCCGCATGTGCTCGAGGCTCACGGAGACCGGCGGTCCGACCCGTACTACTGGCTCCGGGAGAGGCCGGAGCCTGAGGTGATCGCCTACCTCCAGGCCGAGAACGCGTACGCGGACGGCGTGATGGCCGGCGCGGCCGATCTCCAGGAAAGGCTCTATCACGAAGTCCTCGGCCGGATCGAGGAGACGGACACCTCGGCGCCGATCTTCTACAGAGGCTGGTGGAACTACACGCGCACGGTGGAGGGCTTCGATTACGAGATCTACTGCCGGCGGCGCGGCTCCCTGGACGCTCCCGAGGAGATCGTCCTGGACGGCAATGAGCTGGCCAAGGGCCATGACTACTTCGAGCTCGGCTACGTCGAGCGCAGTCCAGACGAGAACCTGGTCGCCTATGCCGTAGACGTCGACGGCTCAGAGCTCCACGAACTGCGGTTCCGCAACCTCGCGACGAGCGCCGACCTCGAGGACGAAATCCATGGCGTCCACTACGGCGCCGCCTGGTCCGCCGACAGCCTGACGTTCTTCTACGTCCGGCCTGACGCCGCGATGCGTCCGTACCAGGTGTGGCGCCACAGGCTGGGCATGGCCCCAGACGAGGACGTTCTCGTGTTCCAGGAGGATAACGAACGTTTCGAGGTCAATGTCGAGCCCTCGAAGAGCGAGCAGTTCATCTTCATCACAAGCGCCAGCCAGGTGAGCAGCGAGTCTCGCTTTCTGCGCAGCGACGAGCCCGAGCGCTCGCTGACCCTCATCGAACCGCGACGCGCCAACGTCGAGTACTCGGTCGAACACCAGGAGGATCGCTTCCTGATCCTGACCAACGACGGCGCAACCGACTTCCGCCTGATGAGCGCCCCGGTCTCGAATCCGTGCCGGTCCTCGTGGACGGAAGTGGTCCCGGAGCGTCCCGGCGTGAGGATCAACTTCACCGACGTGCACATAGGCCATGTGGTGCTCGGCCAGCGCTCGGCCGGCCTGGAGAGATTGGAGGTGCTGGACACGCAGACCGGCGGGCTCGACATGGTCCAGCAGCCCGACGCGGCTTACACCGCCTTTCCGGGCTCGAGCCCGAGTTACGACAGCCACGTCATGCGGTTCTTCTACACCTCGCTCACCGCGCCCTGGTCGGCTGTCGACTACGACATGAAGACGCGGGAGCGCACCGTCGTCAAAGAGCAGCCGGTGCGGGGCGGGTACCGGCGTGACGACTACGCGACAGAGCGCCTGTGGGCGACCGCGCCAGACGGTGTGCGCGTCCCGATCACGCTGGTTTACAAGCTGCTCGCCGGTGATGGGGAGGTCGCGGTGCAGCCGCCGAAGGCGCGGCCACTGCTCCTCTACGGCTACGGCGCTTACGAGCATTCCAACGACCCGATGTTCGACCCCGCGCGGCTGAGCTTGCTCGACCGCGGCTTTGTCTTCGCCATCGCTCACGTGCGTGGCGGCGGCGAGATGGGGAGGGAGTGGTACGACAAAGGCAAGCTTCTCTGCAAACGCAACACCTTCAGTGACTTCATCGCGTGTGCGGAGCACCTGGTCGCCGAGGGATACACCTCGGCGAGCCGCCTCGCAATCCGCGGACGCAGTGCTGGGGGTCTGCTCGTCGGCGCGGTGCTCAACGAGCGACCCGAGCTCTTCACATGCGCGGTGGCGCAGGTGCCGTTCGTCGATGCGCTCACGACCATGCTCGACAGCAAGCTGCCGTTGACCGTCAACGAGTACGACGAGTGGGGCAACCCCGCCGAGCTCGAGTACTACCGCTACATCAAGAGCTACTCGCCGTTCGACAACGTGCGCAGCGCGAGCTATCCCGCCCTGCTGGTCACCGGCGGGCTGAACGATCCACGGGTCTCGTACTGGGAGCCGGCCAAATGGGTCGCCAGGCTGCGTACGGTCAACCTGGGCGACGGACCGATCCTGCTCAAAACGCAGATGGGCGCCGGGCACATGGGCCCCTCCGGTCGCTACGAGTCATGGCGTGAGGAGGCGTTCGTGATGGCGTTCGTCGTCTCGCAGCTGGGGCTTGACGGCTGAGCCCAGGCTGGGTAGCCTTGCTGGTCTCCACACCTATCGGGGTGTGTCTATAGGAGTGTGCTAATTGGGCGGCATCAGAAAGAGAGGCCTCGCATTCGAGGCTGAAGTGCGCCCATCCGCACATCATTGAGCCTGGTTCGGTAACCAAGACCTAGAAGCCAGAAACTCAAGTAAGGACCGTGCGGTGGTTGGGCACCGCCACGGTCCTTTTGCTTTTTCCAGCCGAGTTTCAGGTTTTTCAGGAGTCAGTGATGAGCATTCCAGCGGTTGAGATCCAGGGAGTCAGAAAGGCGTTCCGGCGCCGCGAGCGCGAATCTGGCGCGCCGTGGTGGAGAAAGGCGCCCAAGGACAAGGTCGCCTTGCACGAGCTCTTCCTGACGGTTGAGGCCGGCGGTGTGACCGGCATCCTCGGGCCCAACGGAAGCGGAAAGTCGACGCTCATCCGCATCCTCGCGACCCTGCTCACGCCCGACGCGGGGACCGCGAAGGTGTTCAGCCTGGACGTGGTGACGGATGCCGCTCAAGTGCGGCGGCATGTAAACCGCGTGTCGGTCGAAGCGTCGTTCTTCAAAGAGCTGAGCCCTTGGGAAAACATGCTGTACGCGTCGCGCCTGTACGGCGGCGGATCGTCGGGTACGCGCGAGCAGGTCTCGGGAATTCTCGAGCGGCTGGGCCTGGCGCTGGACACGCTCGACCAGCCGATGAAACAGCTGTCGCGGGGACAGCAGCAGAAGGTTGCGATCGCGCGGAGCTTCCTGACTGCTCCGTCGCTCCTGTTGATGGACGAGCCAACGACAGGGCTCGACCCCCGCTCGAAAAAAGAGGTGCAGTCCATGCTCGAGATGCTGCGCGCGGAGCGCGAGGTGACGGTGCTGCTCTGCACGCACGACATGGACGAGGCTGCCGCGCTGTGCGATCGCGTCCTGATGATGGACAACGGACGCGTGCTGGCAGACGGGACCGCGGCAGAGCTTTGCGATGAGCATGGTGGCGCGACATTGGAAGACGTCTTCATGCAGCTGACGGGCAAGGCATTTGCCGTGGAAGAGGAGATGGAGGAGGTCGCCACATGAGCACTCTCAGCCGGCATTCAGAGCTGAACGCGCTCTTCGGCTTCGCCGAGCGGTCGATGCACTCGGTCAGGCGCTACTGGGTGTGGGAGGTCGTGTGGCTCTTCTACAGCATGGTCAGTGTGCTGTCGATCGGATTTCTCGCCTCGGGACTTGGAACTCTGGGCGCGACCAACGAATCGTTCGACCTGCATCGCGCGCAGCTGTACTTGCTCATCGGCTCACTGCTGTGGGGCTTTCTGTCGCTCGTCTTCATGAAGGCGGCTTTCGCGATCGCCTGGGAGCGATGGGAGGGGACCATCGAGTACACGTTCATGGCGCCGATCCGCCGCGTCACGCACCTGATGGGCATATGCCTGTTCGCGATCGGCTACGGACTCGTGAGGACATTCGTCGTCTTGCTCGTTGCGATCGCGATGTTCAAGCTGGACTTCTCACATGCCGACATCGCTGCGGCGGTGGCGGTGCTCGCTGCTTCGACGGTGCCGCTGGTCGGGCTCGCGATCTTCACCTCGGTGCTGCCCATGGTCTCGCCGCAGAAGGGCGAGCAGATGTCGTTTGCGGTCCAGGGATTCCTGCTGCTGGTGTCTGGCGTGTACTACCCGCTCTCGGTGCTGCCCGCGCCGCTGCAGGTCGCCGGCTACGCCAGCCCGCTTACGTACGCCCTGGACGGCATGCGGCAGAGCCTGCTCAACGGCGCGACGCTCGGCGACGAGCTACCGTCGATCGGAATCCTCCTGGGCATGGGCGCGCTGATGATTCCCGCCGGGGTCTGGGTGTTCGGCTGGGCGGAGAAGAGGGCGAAGCGGCTGGGCCTCCTGAAGCGCAGCGGGTAAAGCAAAGTAAGCGATCTTTCCCCGCCACCGGCCATTCTTGACTGTTCTTGACCAAACTAATGTTCGTCACTATCACATTTCGGCACCGTATCCAGGGCCCAATTTGTCTCTAACCGCAAAATGTTGTGCCGAGGTCTGTCCGAGGTGGCGAGGGCCTTCTAGATGTTGTGGTAAAGGTATTGACAGGCTTGAACGGCGTTGTTAGTGTCTGCGGCGAATCGCGGTGATCAGTGGGGAGAAGTGGTGAACCCGGCAGACATCGAATCATACGTCGCACCCTACGTCCAGGTAAGGCACGCCATACACCTCCTCTACGCCACTTCTCCCCGCAGCCGCGGTGACCTGGAAAGCGGCCTGAATCTCCGCTTCGACAAGAGCGGCAACCGTCTGCCCCTGGAGCTCCACGGCTGCGGCTGCAGCCTCTGCGCGCGCCGGGAGCGCCGTCTGCTCAGATACTGGGAGGCCCGATGACCCTTGTTCACTGGGGCGCATCGGGTGAGGGTGGACGACAAGGGGCGAGTGGCGATCCCCTCCTCATTTCGGAAGCAGCTTCGCGAGGGCAGCTTCGTCTCGGTGAGCCAGGACAACGTGCTGGCGATCTATCCGCCGGACCTGTGGGCTGCGCTGGGCAACGAGCTGCGCAGCCCGCTCCCCGGACCCGACCAACGCGCGCTGGCGCGAACGCTGTATCCACTCTCCGACCCGTTCGAGCCGGACGGCCAGGGACGGATCAGCCTGCTTCCGGAACAACGCCGCCTGGCGGGGATCGAGACCCCCTCGACGGTGGTCGTGATCGGGGCGGGCCCGAGGGTGGAAATCTGGCCCGAGGCCCGATGGGACAGCTACAGCGCCGACGCGCAAGGACGCTTCACGGAATTCGCTGACAGGGTGATCTCAGGGCATTAGTCCGCACGTTCCAGCACTTTCACAAGAGGTAATAGAGCTGCTCCAGCCCCGAGCGGGGGCGGTCGCGATCGACTGCACCGTCGGGCAGGCGGGTCATGCCCGCCAGATCCTGGACAGGATCACACCCGGCGGCCGGCTGCTTGGGATCGACCGCGATCCCGCCGCGGTCGAGGCCGCCCGGGCGACGCTGGCGCCTTTTGGACCGGCGGCGGTCGTCGTGCACGGACGGTTTTCCGAGCTCGGCGCGATCGCTTCCGACCGCGGATTTGCGCCCGCCGACCTGATCCTGTTCGACTTCGGCCTCTCCAGCACCCAGGTCGACGCGCCGGCCCGCGGATTCAGCTTCCGCGCCGAAGGACCGCTCGACATGCGGATGGACCCCAACTCGAAGCTCACAGCGGCGACGATCGTCAACGAGTACGACGCCGCCGAGATCGAGCGGATCCTCCGCCAGTACGGCGAGGAGCGCTGGGGTCGCCGGATCGCTCAGTTCATAGTGGCGCGGCGCCCGCTCCGCACCACCCGCGATCTGGCACAGGCCGTCGAGGCCGCGATACCACGCAGGGCGTGGCCACGCGACATCCACGTCGCGACCCGGACCTTTCAGGGCCTCCGGATCGCGGTCAACGACGAGCTCGACGAGGTCGAGCAGGGAATTCGAGCAGCTCTTTCGACACTCAAGCCCGGTGGTCGTATGGCGACGATCAGCTTCCACTCCCTGGAAGACCGCTTGGTCAAGTCATTCTTCAACGTCGAGTCCAAAGACTGTATCTGCCCACCCCAGCAGCCAGTCTGCACCTGCGGCCACCGGGCCTCCCTCCGCATCGTCACCCGGCATCCAGTGCGGTCCTCCGAGCAGGAGGTGGCCGCCAACCCCCGCGCCCGGTCCGCCCGCCTCCGGGTCGCGGAAAAGCTTTCGACCTGAATCCACAAGTCCTGGCGATCGGCTTAACCCCTCCGATCGCCAGGCGCCATTCCCGCCAGCTTCGGATGCGATGAGGTTTACGTCTTGACATCAACCCGCATATTGGCCCGACGGCGCCTGGGCACGACCAGTGCACCGCACGTCACCGCCTCACCCCGGCGGCGACGGCGCACGCGCGGCTTCGTTCAGGTGGCCGGCACGGTCGCAGCCGAGCGCCTGCGGCTGAACAGGTTCGGCCACGCCTACGTCGGCCTCGGTGCGGTTGTGATCGCGCTGCTCTTCTACCTCGCCCTTGCGGCGCAGATCACCCAGGCCTCGTACGACATCACCCGGCTCCAGGACCAGCAGCGCCAGCTGGTCGCAGAGCAAGACCAGCTCCGCTACCAGGAGGTCACCCTCCACGCGCCCGCCCAAGTCCAGCAGCAGGCGGCGCAAAGCGGAATGCAGCGGGTCGTGCCCAACACGTACGTCGCCGGGCAACCGGTCGCGATCGACCTGACGGCACCGGTCGGCGCGTCGCCCACCGACACGACTCCGTTGTGGCTGCGGGCGGTGGCGATGGTCGTCAACACCGTCGGCGGAACCCGCGACGTCCTGGCGGCCTCAAAGCACTAATTGAGCACAAGGGCGCTCGCCTCGAGGCGCCCGGGACGTGTCGAGCGTGTTGGCTCGGCACGTCTTCGCGTCCTGTCCATGTTCGTGGTCGCGGTGATCCTGGCCGGAACCGTCTGGTCGCGCCTCGCCTACTGGCAGGTTGCCCAGCATGGGCGCCTGGCATCGGCCGCGCAGGCTCAGTACCGAGAGTTTGTCGAGCTGCCCGCGTTGCGCGGCGCGATCTTCGACCGCAACCTGACCCAGCTCGTCGTCAACACGACCGTCTATTCGGCCTTCGTCTCGCCGGACCAGGTCAAGCCCGATGACCGCGACCGCGTCGCGACCGCACTGGCCACGGCGCTCGGCGTCGACAGGTCGAAGGTGATGAAGACGCTGGCTTCGAGCGCGAAGTTCGCCTACATCTCGCGCCGCGTGGCGAAGGCCAAGGCGGACCAGCTGCGGGCGCTCAAGCTTCCGGGTGTCGGTCTCCAAGAGGAGACGCAGCGCTCGTATCTGCCCGGGATTGCGGGGGGAACCACGCTCGCCGCCAACCTGCTTGGTTTCGTCGACTGGAACGGAAACGGAAACTACGGCCTCGAGGGCAAATACCAGAAGGCGCTTGCCGGCACACCGGGATACATCTCGAGCTACCGCGACCTCGCGAACCGGGAGATCGTGCTCGGTACACACACTCACCAGAATCCCGCCAACGGGTTGGACCTCGTGACGACACTCGACGCCAACATCCAGTACGCCGCTGAGCAAGCGCTCGCTGACGGCGTGAAGAGGGACAACGCTGAAAGCGGCAGCGTGCTGATCATGGACCCGGCGACCGGCGGCATCGTCGCGTGGGCCGATTACCCGAGCTACAACGCAAACGATTTCAACCACACCGACCCGGCGCTGTTCAAGGACAACGTCGTGAGCTACGTCTACGAACCGGGATCGGTGATGAAGGTGGTAACGCTGTCCGGCGCGATCAACGCGGGGGCAATTGCGCCGGGCACCGTGATCAACGATCCAGGCGTCCTGAGCGTGGGCGGCTACCGCATCTATGACTGGGACCGCCGCAACCATGGCAACGTCGACTTCACCTACGTGCTGGCGCACTCGCTCAACGTCGGTGCGATGAAGGCGATGCTCGCCGAGGGGCACGCTGCCTTCTACAACAACCTGCAGGCTTTCGGGCTGACGCAGCCGAGCGGCGTCGACGTCGCGGGTGAGAACTGCCTCCTGCCGCCGAAGGCCGACCAGATGAGCGACTCGCAGTACGCCACCGCATCGTTCGGCCAGGGCATCGACGTGAACATGGTCCAGATGCTCGGCGCCATTAATGTCGTGGCCAACGGCGGCAAGTACGCGCCGCCCCACATCGTGGAACGGGTCGGCACGCAGGTCAACCCGGTCGTGCTGCAGCCGGAGCGTCAGGCCGTCACGGCCGCGACCGCGGCGAAGATGACCGAGATGATGAAACAGGTGGTCCAGCACGGGTCGGGCTGGACCTCGCGCATCCGTGGATTCGAGCTCGACCAGGCAGGCAAGACGGGCACGTCGCAGATCCCGGTCAACGGCGAGTACACCCAGGACGTCTGGACCTCATTCGTCGGGTTTTTGCCGGCGCAGCACCCCAAGTTCACGATGTTGGTCGTCATTCGCAAGCCGCACTACCCAGGCAGCGACCGCGACTGGACCCTGAACGACGGCTACATGACCGCCGAGCCGATCTGGAAGACGATCGCGCAGACGATCATCGTCGACTGGCACATAACACCAGACCCGCAGTAACAGTTCTCATATAGACATGAGGCTGAGCCTCCTCCAGATACTCGAGGCGACCGGCGGTGGCGAGGTTGGCGGCACGCAGGTCGGAGAGACGTTCTCTACCTTCCACACCGATTCGCGCGAGGTGAAGCAGGGCGGGGTGTTCTTCGCGCTCCGCGGCGGCGAGATGGACGGCCACCAGTTTGTCGGCGATGCGATCTCGCGCGGCGCGGCGGCGGTGGTGGTCGACCTCAAAACCGACATCCCGACGGGCATCGTCGAGATCCTCGTCCCCGACACGTGGAACGCGCTCTACGCAGTCGCGTCGCACGCGCTGAGGCGAGTCCAACCACTCGTGGTTGCGGTGACCGGCAGCAACGGCAAGACGTCGACCAAGGAGATGGTGGCAGCGATACTCTCGCGCCACTTCAACGTGCACCGGACACAGGGCAACCTGAACACCGAGACCGGTGTGCCGCTGACCATCCTGAGCCTCGAGCCGCACCACTCGGCCCTGGTTCTCGAGATGGGGTTGCAGCGCGCCGGCGACATCGCGCAGCTCGCCGCGTTGGCCCGGCCCGTGATCGGGATCGTCACCAACGTTGGAGTCGTCCACATCGAGTTCTTCATCTCGCGCGAGGAGCTTGCGCGGGCGAAGGGGGAGCTCGTTGCCGCACTGCCCGAAGAAGGGCTGGCGGTCCTGAACGCCGACAACGAGTTCTTTCCGCTGCTGGCGCAGATGACGCCGGCCCGGGTCGCGAGCTTCGGACATGAGCACGGCGACTACCGCGTTCAGGGATACGAAGCGCCGAGCGGCGGCGGTTCACGCTTCACCGTCCGCGGGGTTGAGGTCCGGCTCGCGCTCGATGGATTGCACCAGGCGGTGAACGCGGCGGCTGCGCTGGCCGCATGCGAATTTGCGGGAGTGTCCCTCGAAGGAGGCGCGGCAGCGCTTGCCGATCTGACCGTCGAGCACCGGCTCCAGGAGCTGGCCGCGCCCGCCGGCTACTCGATCATCGACGACGCCTACAACGCGAGCCCGGAGTCGATGCTCGCCGCCTTCGACGCGGTTGCGGCCGCGCCGAGGACCGGCCGGCTGCTCGCCGTGCTGGGCGAGATGCGAGAGCTGGGCGCGTTCGCGGAGGAGTCGCACCGGCGCGTCGGAGAGCGCGCCGCCGTGGTCTTCGATGCCGTCTGCGTGGTGCAGGGCGGTCACGCTCGGAAGATGGCCGAGGCGGCACGCGCCGAGGTCGTATCCGACCGCGCGGCCGCGGCCGAATGGGTACGCCGCCACGCACAGCCCGGAGACCGCGTTCTGATCAAAGCGTCGCACGGGGTCCGGCTCGACGAGCTCGTGAAGGAGCTGACCGCCGATTGATCTTCGATCTGATCACATTCGCCGCCGCATTCGTCATCGCCCTGGTCCTCTATCCGACGGCGATCCAGACCCTGCGCAACATGCGCTCGGGACAGGTGATCCAGGACGAGCTGCCGGAGTCGCATCAGAAAAAGGCCGGCACGCCGACCGGCGGCGGCATCCTTTTCGCGGCGGTCGGAGTTGTGGGGGGACTGCTGGCCACGCTTGCCGGACATCCCGGCGCGCTGCCCTCGGCGGCGGGCCTGGTGGCGGGCGGATTGATCGGTCTTGCCGACGACCGCAGCAAGCTTCGCGTCGGCACGCGGGGAATACCGGCGCGACTGAAATTTCCTCTCCAGCTCGTGCTGGCCATTCCGGTCGCGTGGCTTGCCACCGTTCAGGGAGGGCCACAGCTTTTTGTCCCCGCGACGCCGTGGCTGGTTTTCCCGTTCGCGGTCTTGGCCATCGTCGCAACCGCAAACGCCGTGAACATCACCGACGGGATGGACGGACTCGCCGGCGGGTTGTCCCTGATTGGCATCGCAGTGGTTGCACTGTTCCTGCCCGGCGCGTCAGCCGGAGAGAAGGCGGTCGCCATGACGCTGTGCGGCGCGCTTGCCGCGTTCCTGGTCTTCAATCGCTACCCCGCGCGCGTTTTCATGGGCGACACCGGGGCGCTCGCGCTCGGCTTTGCGCTTGCGGCGATGGCGATTCAGCAAGGTCTCCTGCTCGTGCTGCCGATCGTCGCTCTCGTGTTTGTGCTCGAGACCCTGTCTGTCATCATTCAGGTGGCTTACTTCAAGGCCAGCGGCGGACGCCGCGTTTTCACAATGACCCCGATCCACTACACGTTCCACCACGAGGGTTGGTCTGAGAACCGCATCGCCCTGTCTTTCTGGGGCGCGGGGCTCGTCTCGGCGCTGGCTGCGCTCGGTCTCGTAAGGCTTGCGATGTGAGGATCCTCACGAACTCGGAGCACCCGCGACGCGGGCCGCGAAGCGGACTGCGTCGCGGCTCGCCTTGAGTTCGCGGGGGTCCCTTAGACAGACATTGGTCGTCGGCGCGGCCCGCAGTGGCGTCGCGCTCGCGCTCCATCTCGTCGCCCACCGCAAGAAGGTCCGCGTCGTCGACCGCAAATCGCAAGCGGAGCTGGAGTCGACGGTCGCGCGCATGCCGCCAGGAGTCGAGCTGCGTCTCGGCGGCTACGACGCGAGCGCGCTCGATGGTGTCGACGTCGTGTATGCGAGCCCGGGCGTGCCCTGGGACTCCGAGCTCTTGAACCAGGCTCGCGACAAAGGCATCCCCGTGTCGAGTGAGATCGACCTGTTCCTCGAGCTGTGCAAGGGCACGGTGGTGGGGATCACGGGGACGAACGGCAAGACGACCACCACCGCACTCGTCGGCGAGGTGCTGTCAGCGGGCGATCGCCCGGTGATCGTGGGCGGCAATATCGGCGACACCGTGTTGGACCGCGTGGACGAGATCACGCCCGCGCACTGGGTGGTGCTCGAGCTCTCGAGCTTCCAGCTCGAATCGGTCGAGCGGCCGCATCTTCATGTCGGCGTGATCCTCAACATCACGCCGGACCACCTGGACCGTCACGGGACGCTGCGGCGGTACATCGACCTCAAGGCGCGCGCGATCGAATTTGCCGCCTCGGATGACTACGCCGTGCTCAACGGTGGCGACGAGATCGTCCGCGGCCTGGCTTCGCGGACGAAGGCACGAGTGGTGTGGTTCGACAAGCACCAGCCGCGACCGCCGATGCCCTTGCCCGGCCGGCACAACATGGAGAACGCCCTTGCCGCCGCCGCCGTGGGCCGAATCGCAGGTCTGAGCGATGCGGCGATCAACGAGGCGATCAGCACCTTCAAAGGTGTCGAGCACCGGCTCGAGCTGGTCGGCGAATGGGCCGGGGTCCGCTGGTACAACGACTCGAAGGCCACCAACCCCGACGCAGGTAGGGTGGCGCTCAACGCATTCCCCGGCGCGCCTGTGATCCTGATCGCCGGCGGTTATGGGGGCGGCTTCGAGCTGCGGGAGTGGGTGGCGGACGTGCTTGCCAACACCGAGGCGGTGGTCCTGATCGGCGCCTCGGCGGGCGAGCTGGCAAGTGAGCTGCGCGCACATCCCCAGGTCCATCCCGCGCACAGCCTCGGTGAGGCGGTGTCGATCGCGGCCCGGATCGCGCGCAAGGGCAGCGTCGTGCTGCTCAGCCCCGCCTACAAGAGCTTCGACATGTTCAAGGACTTCGAGGACCGCGGCAACCAGTTCAAGCAGCTGGTCCGCGAACGGTTTGCAGCGTGAGCAGGGTGGCGGCCGCGCGCCCGCAGCCGGACCGGCTGCTTCTTTTCACCACGGTTCTCCTGTGCGCCGGCGGCCTCGTGATGGTGACCAGTGCGAGCGTCGCGTTCGCCTACACCCAGCACGAATCGGCCTTCTACTACGCCGAGCGTCAGGCCACCTGGATGGGGATCGGCTTCGTCGCGCTGTTCGTGCTGGCGCGGATCGATTACCGGCGCATCCGCCCGCTGGCGCCCGCCGGAGCGGTCGCCGCCGCGCTCCTGATGCTCCTCGTGCTGGTCCCGCACCTCGGGGTCAGCGTCAACGGCGCGCGGCGATGGTTCGACGCCGGTCCTCTGGGCACCTTTCAGCCGTCCGAGCTGGGCAAGCTCGCGTTCGCGGTGTTCGTCGCCCACTGGATCGATCGCAACTCGCAGCGAATGGGCGAGTTTCAACAGGTCTTCGTGCCGTTCGCCGCCATGCTCGCCGGCGTCCTCGTCCTTTTGATGCTGGAGCGCGACCTCGGCACCGCCATCGTCACGGTGGCGATCTTCCTCAGCGCGTACTGGGCGGGTGGAGGCAGGCTCCGGCACATCATCCTGCTGGCGGGCGGTCTCGGACTCGCGTTCATCGCTGTCACCCTGCTCGAGCCGTATCGATTCGCGAGGCTAAGTGCGTTCAGGAATCCGTGGGCAGATCCGCTCGGCGCCGGCTTCCAGGCGACGCAGTCGCTGTATGGCCTCGCGTCCGGCGGAGTGTTCGGCGTGGGGATCGGGCACTCGATCGAGAAGTACGGCTGGCTGCCCGAGGCGCACACCGACTTCATATTCGCGATCGTCGGCGAAGAGACCGGCCTGGTCGGCACCACGCTGCTGATGCTCGGGTTCCTTGTCTTCGGCATCCGCGGCTATCGCGCATCGCTGCGCGCGCCGGACAGGTTTGGCATGGCGCTGGCGGCATCCATCTCGACCTGGATCACCTTCGAAGCCCTTCTCAACATGGCCACCGTGACCAACACGCTGCCGATCACCGGCGTGCCGCTTCCTTTCTTTAGCTATGGCGGCACTGCGCTTGCAACGACGCTCGCCGCGGTCGGGGTGCTGCTCAGCATCGCCCGGCACGGGTCGGGTTCGGCGTTGCGGAACAATCGAGGATCAGATGAGGCTTTTGATCGCTGGCGGCGGGACCGGCGGGCACCTGTATCCGGCTCTCGCGGTCGCGCGAGCGTTCCGCGCTGAAGAGCCGGATGGCGCCGTACTCCTGGTGGGACGCAAGGGTGGTCCGGAGGAGCGGCTTGTACCCGCCGCCGGGTTCGAGCTCGAAGCTGTCCGGGTGCGCGGACTCGACCGTGATGCGCTGTGGAAGAACGTTGCGCTCCCGCTGCTCATCCCGCTCGCGCTGCGGAGTGCGCTCCGCATCGTTGACCGCTTCCGGCCCGATGTCGTGCTCGGCATGGGTGGATACGTCATGGCGCCGCCCCTCGCCGCTGCCCGCATGCGCCGCATTCCATATGTCCTCCACGAGAAGGATGTGCGTCCGGGCCTTGCGACGAGGTACTTCGCCAGCGGCGCGGCGGCGGTGTGCACGACACTCCCGGGGACTGAAAGTCGCCTCCGCGACGGCCACGTCGTGCTCACGGGCGTGCCCTTGAGGGATGGATTCGCGCCGCGAACCCCGGCTGTACCTCCGCGCCGCTTGCTGGTAACGGGCGGCAGCCAGGGTGCGCGCCGGTTGAACGACGCGGTGTGGGCGGTGCTCGAGGGTTTGTGCGCGCGGTTCGAGGAGGTGATCCATGTCGCGGGGGAGCAGGGGCGGGAGGGCGTCGCTCGGCACTCGCGCGAGCGCTACACCGGAATCGCGTTTACCGACGACATGCCCGGCCTGATGGCGCGGGCCGACGTGGTCGTGAGCCGTGCGGGTGTGAGCACGATCGCCGAGGCGGCGGCCGTCGGCCTGCCGATGCTGCTTGTCCCGGGGACGTTCGGCGGCGGCCACCAGGAGGAGAACGCAACCGCGATGGTGAACGCCGGAGCTGCGATGCGGATCGCGGACGATGAGCTGTCCGGCGAGACCCTGCTGAAGGCCATCGAGGGTCTCGACCCCGACCACCTCCGCGCGATGGCAAAGGCGTCGGCCGCGACGGGCCGCCGCGATGCTGCACAGCGCGTTCTAGCAGTGCTGCACGAGGTCGTCTTCCTGGCGCGGGGAGACGAGGTGAGCGGATGCGACCTCAAGGAGTCGGACACGATCGCCGAGCTGGAGGAGGCCGGGGTCGATATCGCCATCGGACACAACCCCGAGCACGTCCTCGGGAAGGACCTGCTCGTGTACAGCGGCGCGATCAAGCGGTCGTCCGAGCTGGAGGCGGCGCGCGCGATGGGGGTTAAGGTCGTCAGCCGGGCCGAGATGCTCGCGCAGCTGATCAACGAGACGAACTCGATCGCGGTCGCCGGCACCGCGGGCAAGACCACGGTGACCCACATGGTCGGCCACATCCTCGTCACCGGGGGCTACGACCCCACCGTCCTGGTCGGCGATGGGTCGAGTGCCCGGGCGGGTCACTCGGAATGGCTCGTCGCCGAGGCCGACGAGTCGGACGGCACCCTCACGCTTCACCACCCACAGCGGGCCATCGTCACCAACATCGAGCTCGACCACCCCGACCACTTCCGGGACGTCAGCGCGGTTCGCGATCTTTTCCAGTGGTTCATCGAGGGCCTGCCGAAGACCGGGCTCGCCGTCGTCTGCGCCGACGACGACCTGGCTCGCGAGCTGCAGCCGAAAGCGCGAAAGATCACGTACGGCTTTCGGCATGGCGCGACCTATCGATGTGAGCCGATCCGTCCGTTTCCGATCTACAAGGGCGCCGACCTGCTCGGTCACATCGACCTTCGCCAGCCAGGCCGGCACAACATCCAGAACGCGACGGCCGCCGCCGCGATGGCGCTCGAGCTCGGCGTCGATTTCGCGGACGTGGCCGCGGCCCTGCACACGTTCCCCGGCGCTCACAGGCGAATGGAGTTCCTCGGCGTCTTCCAGGGCGCCGCGGTCTATGACGACTATGCGCACCATCCGACCAAGGTCCGCGCGACGATCGAAGCCGCTCGGGAGCTGCGCCACCGTCGCCTCGTCGTGGTCTTCCAGCCGCATCGCTACTCGCGCCTGAATGCGCTCATACACGACTTCGCTCGCGCTTTCGATGGCGCGGACCGCGTGTACGTGCTCGACGTTTACAGCGCGGGCGAGGAAAACATCTCCGGAGTCCGCGCGTCCGACCTGGCGCACCAGATTCCTCGCGGCATCTACGTCGGCGATTTCACCAGGGCACGGGAGGCGCTGGAAGAGATCGTCGGGCCGGATGACCTGGTGCTCCTCATGGGCGCGGGTGACATCAAGCAGTTGGGCGATGACCTGGCGCACAAGATCTAGCGGAATGGGGGGATCAGGATCCCCCCATTGGCCCCCCACGGCGGGTCCGCCGGTCTGGTGGCAAGCGTTGTGTGTCGTGGCCCGGCGGAGCCGAGCCACGCCGGCGGAGGCGCCGCAAGGATGACCTGGCGCACAAGATCTAGCCTCGCCTGGCTCCGCGGCCTGGCGGGCGTCAAGGAAGATGAGGCGCTCGCGTCACGCACCTCGTTCGGCATCGGCGGTCCGGCCGAGTTCTTCCTCGAGCTGGCGCGGCCCGAGGCGATCGCTAAGGCGATCGACGGCTGCAGGAACCGCGCCATTCCCTACCTGATGCTCGGCGCGGGAACCAACCTCCTCATCGCTGACCGCGGGGTCGACGGGCTCGTGGTGCGCGTGGTCAATCGCGACCACGAGATCGAGGGCACCCGGGTGCACGCTGCCGCCGGCCTGAAGATGATGCGTCTCGCGCGCATCGTCGCCGACGCCAACCTCCGTGGATTCGAGTTCGCGATCGGGGTGCCCGGGACGCTGGGCGGCGCTGTCTACCAGGACGCCGGCTGCTGGGGAAAGGAGATGCGCGAAGTCCTGGTCGAGGCGGAGGGTTATCTGCCGGGCACGGGCAAGCAGACGTGGCGCCCGGCCGCGCTCGAGCTCGGCTACCGCACCTCGGCGCTGCGCGACGGTCCACTGAAGGGCGCGCTCGTGCTCAACGCCACCATCCAGCTCGAGCGCGGTGATGGCGAAGAGGCGAAAAAGCTGATGGCAAAGCTGACCCAGGAGCGCAATGAGACGCAGCCGATCAAGACCAAGAACTGCGGCAGCGTCTTCAAGAACCCACCCGGCGATTCAGCGGGCCGGCTCGTGCAGGCGGCCGGGATGAAGGGAGCGCGTGAGGGTGCGGCTGTCGTGTCCACCCTGCACGGCAATTTCATCGTCAACGAGGGAGGGGCGACGGCGGCGGAAGTGAGGAGGCTGATCGAACGCGTTATGGCGGAGGTCAAGCGCCGCTTTGGCGCGACGCTCGAGCCCGAGGTCGAGATGGTGGGCCGTTGGAAGTGAGGCTCGCCGTGCTGAGAGGAGGGAGGTCGGCCGAACGCGACGTCTCGTTGCGATCGGGCGCACAGGTGGCGAAGGCACTGCGCGGACGAGGGCACGCCGTGACGGAGGTCGACCTCGACGCCAACACGTGGGATGTCTTGCGCGACGGCGATTTCGAATGCGTCTTCAACGCGCTGCACGGCCGCCTCGGTGAGGACGGCACGGTGCAGGGCATGTTCGAGCTTCTCGGCCTGGCCTACACCGGATCAGGTGTGCTCGCCTCGGCGCTTTGCATGGACAAGGCGCGCGCGGGCCGGATCATGGCCGCGATCGGGCTGCACGTCCCGGAGTTCGAGGAGATCGAGATCAAGGAGGGAGTGTCGGCTGACGGGGTCGAGCGCCTCGTATCGCGGTTCGGGCTGCCGCTCGTGGTCAAGCCGGTTCGCGAGGGATCGACGATCGGACTCACGATCGCGCGCGACACCGATTCGGTGGCCAGCGGCCTTGTCCTCGCGGCGCGATACGACCGCCGCGTTCTCGTGCAGCGATTCGCCGCCGGGACCGAGATCACCGTGGGGGTGCTGGCGACGCCCGAGCTGCAGGTCCTCCCGACTCTCGAGATCCTTTCCGAGAACCCCGTGTACGACTACGACGCCAAGTACACAGCCGGCAAGTCTCACCACATCATCCCCGCCCGCATCCCCGAGCCGGCACAGGCCGCAGCGTCGGAGGCGGCCTCCCGAGCTTTCATCGAGCTCGGCTGCTCGGGCATGGCGCGGGTCGACATCATCGTCGACGCTCACGGCACGCCCTGGGTGCTCGAGGTGAACACCGTGCCCGGCCTGACCGAGCTTTCGCTTCTGCCGGACGCGGCCCGCGCGGCAGGCATCGAGTTCGACGAGCTGTGCCAGCGCCTGGTCGACCGCGCGGTCGGCCGGCACCAGCGCCGCGTGGGACCCGCGGCCAGATGAGGTCAAAGCGCCGCAGCTCGATCCTGCCCCGGGCGCCCTGGCCGAACGGCCTCGAGAGGACCGAGCCGCTGCGGGGGCAGCTGTGGACGCGCTCCGAACGCGCACTCAAAGAGCCAGACGTGCATTGGGCCTGGCGTACGCTCGCCGCGGCCATCGCCGGTGCGGAGATGGCTCTGCTCGTGTGGCTGTGGTTCGGCCCGGCGCTGAGCGTGCACACGGCCCGGGTGATCGGCGCGCACCACCTCACGACGAGCCAGATCGCCCAGGCGGCGGGCCTGACGAGAAACGGGTCCGTCATCTCGGTCGACGGAGTTTCGGCCGAGCAGCGCTTGCAGGCCCAGGTGTGGGTCCGGGCCGCGACCGTACAGCCGCAGCTGCCCGGCACCGTCGTGGTCCAGGTGAGTGAGTGGCAGCCCGTCGCCGTCTACCACGCAGGGCCGTCGAAGAAGCTCTTCCTCATGTCGAGCCAGGCTGTCGTGCTCGGCCCCAGCCCGAACGCCGCCGGCCTGGTTGACGTCCAGGGACCGGCCGGCAACGACCCGCGCGTGGGCGACCGCGCGCTCAACCCTCAATTGCTCACCGCGCTGGTGAACATGCAGCGCGGCTTTCCGACGCTGGTGGGTCAGGACGTCGCCGGCTTCATCTTCGATTCGTGCGGAAACCTGACTCTCATCGCCAGGCGCGGCTGGAAGGTTTACTTTGGCCGCGTGCTGACGCCCGAGGAATTCGCGACGCTGCACGACAAGCTCACCGCTTTGAAGGCCATCTCCGGCAACGGCAACGTCGACTACAGCTCGCCGGATCTCGACTACGTCAACGTGATGAACCCATCGGAGCCCGCGGTGGGTCTCAAGTCGCGGGCGCCGGCTGTGCCGTCGCCGGCGCCGGGCGCGTCGCCGTCTGCAAGTCCGTGCAAGTAATACATCGCAGGCACGTTCGAGCCGCGCGTGTTCTTCAGCGGGTTGATCACGTACATGACCCTCGCGGGCGGCCTGAAATACTTCGGCGACAAGCTCGGGGTCGACCTGTCGATCGCGGCCATCGTCGCGTTCGGGGTCCGAATCTTCAACAACCTAGGCGCCATCCGCCGCCACTATCTGTAGCCGCGCCTCCATCCAGCCGCGGAAGAGGAGATACCGGCAAAGTGTCGCGAGCAGGTTCGCCGCGGTCAGCGCGGCGACCTCGACGAGGTGGGGCACGCCAGGGAAGAAGACCCGTAACGCTTCGGCGGCGGCGGACGTCATGAGCAGGGCGAATACGAACGCGGTCAGGCCGGCGGCATAGTCACCAGCCAGGCCGCCGCGACCCTGGAGGCCAAAAGTGAACCGCCGGTTCGCCGCGGTGTTGGCAAGCGCCGTGATCGCGAGGGCGAAGACGTTGGCGAGCCACGGCGTCGCAAGCCCGCGCACCGCGAGATAGATCACCACGTACGCGATCGTGCTGGTCACGCCGACGATGCCGAAGCGCACGAGCCTCGACGGGCCGGACCGCATCAACCGCCACACACCGCGCAGGTCTTCGATCGCCGTCGGGACGAGCTCGACCCGCGAGTCGAGATCGTCCGTCCAGTCGACCGGCACCTCATGGATGCGGAGTCCGGCGCGTTGGGCAAGCACCAGGAGCTCGGTGTCGAAGAACCAGGATCGGTTTTCGACCTGCGGCACCAGTCGCCTCGCGATCGAAGCCCGAACCGCCTTGAAGCCGCACTGCGCGTCTTTGAAACGCGCGCCGAGTGTGACGCGGAGGAGCGCGTTGTAGCAGCGCGAGATCAGCTCTCGCTTCCAGCCGCGCTTGACCCGGGCGCCGAAGGCCAGCCTGCTGCCGATCGCGACGTCGCTGTGCCCCCTGATGATTGGCGCCACAAGTGGCAGCAGCGCATCCAGATCGGTCGACAGGTCGACGTCCATGTATGCCACGACGTCGGCCTGGCTGATCAGCCAGGCCGCGGCAAGCGCACGCCCGCGACCCTTGTCGTGGAGCCTGATGTAGCGCACGCCAGGCACGGAGGCGCCCAACCGGGTGCCAATTTCCTGCGTGGCGTCGGAGCTCGCGTTGTCGGCGATCGTGATGGTGGCGTGGAACGGGAAGCCGGCGTCGAGGTAGGCCCGCAGCCGCCGGACGCTGCGCTCGAGGTCGCGCTCCTCGTTGTGGACCGGAACCACGACGTCGACCGTCGGCTCCGCGACCACCGCGAGTGCTGCCCGTTCCACGGCAGGCAGCTTCCGATGCCGGGCTTGGTCGACCCTGCGAGGTCGCTTGGAGGTTACTCAGAGGTCGCGGCCGGCGTTATTGCCGTCAGTCGGGCCCTCGGGGCAACTCGAAGAGAGTCTGCGGCGCGATGGTGACGATCTGGCCTTGATCGCTCCTTATGAGCCGCCAACCACCTTCGTGCACCTTCCAGTGATGACGGGTGCAAGCAGGCACAGGTTCTCCAGATCGTCGCCGCCGCCGTGGGCCCAGAAGACGATGTGATGTCCGTCGCACCAGGAGGCCGGCCGCTCGCAGCCGGGCCACTGGCAGTGGCGGTCGCGGGCGATCAATGCCCGCCGCCGGGGTCCGCGGATG
>WNFX01001042.1_pt1 | contig 39888 bp, 34 predicted proteins | sample 5400111 | NCBI WGS metagenome assembly WNFX01 (sample SAMN13153363, study PRJNA577476) | soil metagenome | isolation source: 40 cm soil or saprolite under grassland replicate 1 | place: USA:California | collected 2016-06-15
ACGCTTTCACGTGAATATCAAGGGTATGGGTTTGCAACAGAGGCTGTCTCATACTTTCTGAATTATGCCTTTTTAACATTCGATCTTCATCGCATCATCGCTACTACAGATTGTGAGAATGCAGCCTCTGTGGCATTACTTGAACGTCTTGGCATGCGCCGCGAAGGACACTTTCTCCAGAACGTTTGGTTTAAGGGAAAGTGGGGAGATGAGTATCTATATGCCGTCCTCAAGGAGGAATGGCTACGCAAGCGTGACATAAATTCGTTATGAAGAGGTAATTATGATCACATCAGCAAACGGCACAGTGGCGCTTGTTGGCGCTGGTGAGTATCTGCCGGAGATTCTTCCGGTTGATAAGAAGTTGCTTGAACGGATTAAGGGCACACCGCGTGTCGCTGTGTTGCCAACTGCCTCGGCGCTTGACGGTGAAGACGTTCCTGAACGCTGGGCAAGAATGGGGGTTGAACACTTCGCACAACTAGGTGTAACTGCCGAGTCAATTATGTTACTTAATCGAGCAGATGCTGAGAACGCTGATATAGCAGCGCGGCTTGCGAATGCTAACTTTATTTACTTCTCTGGTGGCAAACCTCGCTATTTGCTCGAGACACTACAAGGTACAGCTTCCTGGCAAGCTATTCTGAATGTTTTTGCTGCTGGTGGTATCGTAGCAGGGTGTTCAGCAGGAGCTATGGTGCTTGGAGGTGAGGTATTCGACTTCCCGCAAGTATGGCACACCATGCCAGCACTCGGACTGGTACCTGGCATTGCCGTCATTCCTCACTTCGATGAACTTCCTTCGTGGCTGGCAGGTACGATAGCCCATAGCAAGCACAAAGTGACAGTCATTGGTATCGATGGCACAACAGCCCTTGTTGGATCCAATAATCAATGGTTTGTGTACGGACGTAGCGGTGTTACCGTTTTCACCAAAAATGGCAAGCAGCGGTTTACTGAGGGTGAAGTTGTTCCTCTTGAGGAACTTATGAAATTGTAATCTAACTGCCGTCCTCTGCCTCACCTCTCCGGGACAAGCTCAACTCCAGGCGTATGCATGCGTTGGATTCGCGCAATAAATCCAAAGGTTTTGACGGCCTTTCTAAGAAACACGTCGCTGACTACGGCTCCTCTTCTAATATATATACATCCTTTTCTGGAAGTTCGCGAGCGCTTCTCCGAGGCCATATTTTACGGATGAAAGCAAGCAGTTGCTGCGGAAGCCAGCGCAGGAAGTGCGGATGATGCAGCACATACAGGAACAGCCGAGGTTGAAGGCGCTTCCACATAACCGGTATCTCCGCTATCTCTCCAGTCCTGTGTGGATGCTCTGTACTGGTAGGGTCCGCCCAACGATCACGTACATAAATATCCCCCAAACGCTCCAGGGTTACCGCCTCTTGTGGAGTTGCTTCTGCCAGCGTCTGCATATACTCATACGGAGTCTGTGAAGGTTTTATCGATATCCCTGCCCAGTTAGCAAGCGTACAAATACGCCCATAGATCTGCGCCGACAAACCGTAGCTACGGTACAGGCGACGCCACCAAAAACTGAAGAAGACCATGCCGATTAGAATAAGCAGAATTAAGCCAGCAAGCGTCAAACTGATGTCCTGGCGCAATTGCGCCTGCTGCTGCTCGGAAGTTCCAGCCAGATTCACATCGCCACCACCCGACTGATCAGGCTCTCTAAGACGGTTGCGAGTCCCACCCGTTGTAGGGCCAGTTGACCCACCTGGGGGCACACCTGTTACTCCGTTCGAGCTGACAATCGGACGGACAAAGGTCGCAAAACTTGCTGACGGCTCGAAGTTGACCCAACCATACCCGGCAAAGTAAATTTGTACCCAACTGTGCGCATCCGAACCACGTATCACCCATTGACGTTGCTTTACATCCAATTTACCGTTCGTGTAACCAGCAACAACACGAGCGGGCATTCCCAGCTCTCGAGCCATGATTGCCATTGTTGTCGCAAAGTAGTTACAAAACCCTTTATGGTTACTACGGAACAGAAACCAGGATACTCCTTCTTGACCTGGCGGTAAAGAGATATTTGCATCATACGAGTAGTTATTATGTAGATAGGATTCCAGCGCTACTGCCTTATCATACATGCTGTGGGCACTGGCTGTAAGCTGCTGCGCAAAAATCTTAATATTTGGATCAAGGTTTTTAGGCAATTGCAAGTATGTATGAAGGATACCCGAGTCATAGTAATTTGAGGGAGGTTCCACGTCAGGGAGATCAGGACTGGGTGTAAAAGAAGGAGCATCGGCAGGTAGGGGCACTGTCTGCAAAGTCTTTATATCGGCAGCAGAAACATATGAGGTAATTGTATATTTGTTTCCTGCTGCAAGTTTCCCATTCCTACGCAGCCATGCAAGTACTGAACCATTTGCTTTATCAATAAGCACTCGCGCAGACTGGTTCGCCAAAGCAATCTGAGATGCTCCAAGCAAGTATGGGTATTGTTCACCGGGTGGATTTACGACCGTGATATCCTGGTGTACAGCACGCAAATCCTGTGATCCATCGTAATTGGGAGTATTCGCATTTAATGTCAATTCTACCGTTGACCCGTTCGTCCAACTACGGCCATCGTACGTAGAATAGTTAAGCGATTCCAGATACTGGCTGCCATCATCAGATCTGACGTTAAAAACAATATCATCATTGAGATGAGGATTTCCTCCCAACACAAGTGTATCTGTGAAGTTGCCATGATTTGCAGCAGACACACCGCCGTTAACAGAGACGAGTCGATTCCAGGTATTCACCAGCTGCACCCAAGGATTATTGTCTGCGCTCCAAATCTGTGCGGCTGCATCATTTATGTAGCCCCAGGGCAATAGCCAGGCAAAGATCAAAACACCCATAGAGATAAGCGCCCCGGCCTGCATAAACTCCCACCCAAGATCATCCGAGCGACGCAATCCCTGTCGTTTCCAGCGTATCGAAGACTCATAGAGGTTAAAACGCAGCATAAGTAACAAAGAGGCTATGAGAAAGATCACCAGGTAGATAATATAAACTGCATCGATATTACTCAGGTTAATAAGTAGAACTACTGCATTGGCAAGAATCATCAGCCATGGTTTCCTCGTACGATAAACAAGCCAGGCGCTTGTATATGCAAGCAGAAAACCAAGTGCGGTAATAAAGAAAAGAAAAATGGAATCGTCGCTACTGGTACCCCCGTTCATTGCAATCACCAACCACTGATGCATACTATTTACCATGGCGGTAACATTCCCGTTATAATCAGCACCCGCGGTCTGCCATAATGCGAATAGTAAACCAAATCCAACGGCTACTGTATGCACAAGCAGGCGCGGAAGGCGCCTCTGCTTGGCTGCAAGCACGCCGACAACAAGACCGATAAGAGTCGTCAACGTAAGTATACTAAGATGATCTACCCAATCTGCTACCTCTACGGACCAGATCGTACTGTACACCACGATAGCCAGCAAGAAGAGGGAAAACCACCCCTCTGCCAGGCTTAAATGCAAATGAATGTTAGGTTTACGTGGTATGCGCCTGTTTTTGTCTGAACCACCATCGCTTTTACCTGGATCAGCAATGAGCTTTGAGAGACGTTCAATAGTCGCGTTCTGCATTGCCATTAACTCCATCTTGCATACTGCGCTTCGGGAACACGTTCTAGCGCTTCAGTTAGAGAGGCATTACATTTAATACGCAATACAGGTATACCTGCACCTTCTAATAAGGCTAATGTATCCTCATCGACAGGTCTATCCTCAAATGAAGCAGCATCTAATCCCACGACCGCCACCTGTACCCCACGCCGCTGAAGATGACGCAGGCTTTCATGCCAGTCCCGCGAAGTAGAAGGTGTAATCACAACAGCAACAGTATTTCGTCCGAAATGGAATGCATCCAAAGCCAGGGCTTCTTTCAAATCAGGTCCTGACCCTGGTTCCACAACAGCAAGCATTTCGAGCACACGTTCGATCTGCCGTACGCCACGATCCAGTGAGAGAAATTCACGATGTTCTGCATTCACGATCATGCCTAGAGAGAGATCTTGATGCAACAAGTATGTGGCAATGGTGGCAGCTATCGTTACACCATATTCCACAGTCGAATCCTCACCTTCACCAGCCTGCACCTCATCATGCAGATCCAGGATTATCCAGGCATCCATAGCCGGGTCGAGATCGAACTCTTTTACCATTAACCTATTATAGTGCGCAGTGGAACGCCAGTGTATGCGATTAAGCGCATCACCTACAGTATAATCACGAATTGTTGTGGCATTGGTTGTGGAGTGCAGAGCACGCCGTGAGCCACGTCCACGTCCTGGCAATCCGCCCGCAAACAGCACGAAATTACCGATAGGTAATACCCGTGGCAATACAAGTAGATCTCGCGGCGCCGTGAGCGTTTTACGCCTGTGAAACATGCCAAAGGGATCTCCACTCGTGGCTGTAATGGGACCAAGCTGGAATCGGCCACGTTGCTTACACACTGTGCGCGCCCGCCAGGTTGCCCGTTTGCGTCCACCCATACTCGCAACATAGCCAGCCCGATGTCCAGGCAGAGTCGAGCCATCGGCAATCTGTACCCACAACTTCGGCATGACACTAATATTGTCCAGCATGAGTCGCTCATCAAAGGTTTCACCAACCTGCACGCGTCCGACACTGGCAGTGCGGCGGAAAGCCATCTTGCGCAAGCTATAACGCGTCCAGAACCAGGATAGAATGACCAGGGTAAGCAAGACATAGGTAAGTAAATAGAGCACTCGCCAACCACTGCTGATTGCAAGGAAAGCAAGCACGATTATCAGGATTATAGCTTGCCATGGTCGCATAGATCAGCGCACCTTTCCGCCACCAACCCATGCTCCAGGCACAGGTACACTCTGCAAAATTTCATCCAGGATGGCAGTAGATGTTATCCCACGGACACGAGCTGCGGGCGTTACAATAATACGATGCGCAAGGGTGGGCTTCGTCAATAGCTTGACATCATCAGGGATAACATAACCACGACCACGTATCGCGGCCAGTGCTTGCGAAGTACGATATAAGGATAATGAACCACGTGGGCTGGAGCCCAGGTAGATGTTATTGTGGTTTCGCGTTGCATTGGCGATAGCTACAATATATTCTCGAATAGATGAATCAACATGAATACTTCGGATCTGCTGCTGTATCAGCACTAGCTCTTCCGCGGTCATAATTTGCGCGAGGTCATCAAGGGGATGGTGATATTGATGCGTGTCCAGGATATTCATTTCATCGCTAGCTTTGGGATAGCCGAGCTTAATATTCATCATAAAGCGATCGAGTTGCGCTTCAGGTAAAGGGAATGTTCCTTCATATTCGATGGGATTTTGGGTTGCCATTACCATAAAAGGTTCAGGTAGACGATACGTTACGCCATCAATAGTGATCTGCGTTTCTTCCATCGCCTCCAGTAATGCTGATTGCGTCTTCGGCGTAGCACGGTTAATTTCATCAGCCAGCACAATCTGGGCCATAATTGGCCCTGCGCGAAACTCAAAATTGCCTGTTTTCTGATTGTAAATGGAGACACCGGTTACATCACTTGGAAGGAGATCAGGCGTGAACTGGATGCGTTTGAATGTACATCCAATGGAGCGGGCTATTGCTTTGGTTAGGACAGTTTTGCCAACGCCTGGCACATCTTCTATTAATACATGACCACGACAGATGACCGCTATCAGGCTAAACGCAACCGATTCGGCTTTGCCAACGATTACTTTTTCGACATTGTTAATAACTCGCTGTACCGCAGCAGCTAGATCTGGTACCGACTGCATACTTACACTCCAATAGCCTGGGCCTGAAATGCCAGCAGGGTTGACAGGGGCAGCCAGCCTCCGTACCCCTAAGACTCTACTTTTCAGGTAGAACTTTCATATGTACAGGTAACAGGCGAAATTCTTGACGACGCACAATTTTTGCTTATCATAGTGTATCACGTTAACGCAAAAGCGCAAAAAAACAGGGAACATTTCGGCAACGCAACAGTTGTATATATTACTACGCCAAAACATTGCCATTGTTACACACAGTTGAAGCATACTTGCGTTTACTGAAAACTGGCTGAAAATTTGCCGATTGTAATGAAACCATCACTTCTGAGACCACTGGTGAGATCAGCAAGAGTATGCTATTATGGAGTCCATGACAAGCCAGAACGACACTAACGACATTCAAGAACTACATGCCTTTGTGTACGGATGGGTGCAAGGAGTCGGCTTCCGCTACTTTGTCGTTAACAAAGCCCTTACGCTTGGCCTACGTGGGTACATACGCAACCAGAGTGACGGTAGCGTGGAAGTACTGGCACAGGGAACTCGCCCAGCGCTCGAGCACTTGCTCACCCTGCTGCGAAAAGGACCACCTGCAGCCGAGGTGAGCGAGGTACATACAGAGTGGGGGCAGCCAACAGAACATCTAAGCGGCTTTCATGTTCGCTGGTGAGCAGAAGAGGTAGATTATGATCGATCGCGAAACCGTAAAGCACGTAGCGCAACTTGCCCGCCTGGGCATGACAGAAGAAGAAGTTGACATTTTTGCAAGTCAACTCTCTGTCATACTGGAGAACATCGCCATATTGCAACAGGTAGACGTGAGTGGAGTGTCACCCACCGCCCATGCTTCGCGTCTGAGTAATATTATGCGGGAAGATATCTCACAGCCATCATATGCGCCGGAAGTATTGCTTGCCAATGCCCCTGAACAGGAAGACAACTGTCTAAAAGTACGTGCGGTGCTGGAGGAGTCTTAATAATCATGACTGAATTATATCAACTGACCATTCACGAAGCCGGAGAATTGCTGCGTAGGCGCCAGATCTCCTCTGTTGAACTGACACGCGCACACCTTGACCGCATCCGAGCTGTAGATGACAGGGTAAAGGCTTTCACCCTCATTACCGATGATCTCGCGATGAAGCAAGCTGGGGAAGCCGATCGGCGCTTCAACAGCGGCGCCACGGTGTCTCCCCTTACAGGCATTCCCCTGGCGATCAAGGATGTAATTTGCACTAAAGGGATTATCACCACATGCGGCTCTAATATGCTGAAAGATTTCAAGCCTCCATACGACGCAGCGGTCATGGAACGGCTAAACGCGGCAGGCGCAGTGATGCTCGGTAAAACAAACATGGACGAATTCGCAATGGGTTCCTCCACCGAACATTCAGCTTTCTTCACGACGCAAAATCCCTGGGACCTTGAACGCGCCCCGGGCGGCAGCAGCGGCGGTTCGGCGGCGGCAGTAGCAGCAGGTATGGCAATGGGCGCCCTTGGAAGCGATACCGGTGGCTCGATTCGCCAGCCTGGGGCATTGTGCAATGTCGTGGGTCTCAAGACCACCTATGGTCGTGTTTCACGCTATGGACTGGTCGCATTTGCCTCTTCACTCGATCAAATTGGCCCTTTTGCGCGCAATGCACGTGACGCGGCCTTGATCTTGCAAGCAATTGCGGGACCTGACCCACGCGACTCAACCAGCTCTCCTGACCCCGTACCTGACTATAGCGCGGCACTGAATGGCTCTATCAAAGGTCTGCGTATAGGAGTACCGGAAGAGTACTGGGTAGATGGCACGCAGCCAGGCGTCGTCAAGGCCGTGCGCGACGACATCGAAAAACTGCGCGAGCTGGGAGCAGAGATTGGTGAGGTTTCTCTGCCACATACGAAATATGGTGTTCCGGTTTACTATATCATTGCCCCGGCAGAGGCAAGCGCCAACCTTGCGCGTTACGATGGCGTCAAATACGGCTATTCCTACCGCGACACAAGCGATATGTGGGAGGCCTTAGAGAAGACGCGCCAGTTTGGGTTCGGGCAAGAGGTCAAGCGACGCATCATGCTTGGTACCTACGCCCTCTCTTCCGGCTACTACGACGCCTATTATAAGCAGGCAGAAAAGGTTCGCACACTGATCACCGACGATTTCACCCGCGCTTTCGAACGCTTCGATGTGCTGGTCAGTCCTGCCTCGCCGTCTGTGGCATTCAAGATTGGCGAGATATCCGATCCTTACGAGATGTATCTCCAGGACATCTTCACCATTCCTGCAAACCTGGCGGGCATTTGCGGTGTCTCGATCCCAGGCGGTTTCAGCAATGGCCTGCCTGTAGGGCTGCAATTGCTAGGCAACTTCTTTGCTGAAGACGTTATTCTGCGTGTCGCCGACGCCTTTGAGCGTGTGACTGAGGAAGGGTGGGGCTTGCCCCACCCCGGTGCATAAATGATACGCCGCACTATAGCAATTGCCCTATTATTCATCTCAATCAGCACCATCATCCTGGTGCCTATCCTCACATTTACTCCGATGGGGAAACGCCTCTTCGAGGGAACTACTCCAACGGCCACGCCAACCCTCATACCCTTTACACCAACGCCCATACCAAAACCCCCCCCTATCCTCACCGTCCGAGGGAAACCACCGGCGATTACAGCAAGTGAGGTTATGCTGCTTGACAACGATACGGGGCATATCCTGGATGATCAGTACGGTGAGAGACCGGCGCCAATGGCGAGCACCACTAAGATCATGACCGCACTCATCGCAATCCAGGCAGGTGATCTAAATCAGGTTGTCACTATTCAGCAGGATGCAATCAATGAGGCAATTTTACACAACGGCAGTAACGCAAAGCTGCATGTTGGTGATCGGATCACTCTCAGAGACCTGCTGTACGGCCTGATGCTGCCCTCTGGCGACGATGCAGCTATCGCCATTGCCGATGCTGTAAGTGGCTCAAGCGCCAATTTTGTGAATACGATGAATCTTTACGCCTATCGCCTGCGCCTCTTCCAAACGCATTACATCAATCCTGATGGATTGACATACTACGATGCGAACGGACACCCCTTAGCAGGCCACTACACGACTGCTTATGATCTCGTACGCCTGGCACGCTATGCCATGACTATCCCGCTTTTCGCGCAGATTGTGAGCACCCGGCACTACCAGCTTCCGGCGACCTCATCACACCATAGCTATACGTGGGACAATACCAATACACTACTCGCGATATATGAGGGAGCGACAGGCATCAAGACCGGCTTTACCACCGAGGCCGGGGGGTGCCTGGTTTTTTCCGCTACTCGCGCAGGGCACCATCTGATTGGTGTTGTACTACACAGCCTGGACGAAGCGCACCGCATAACTGATGCGAGGATCTTGCTCGACTGGGGATTTGCGCTGCCTCTACTGCCGCCAAGTCCATAGAAGAGCAGTATATATAAACATATTCTATTATAATTTTAGCGCTCAAATACCGCTCATTTTGAGCGGTAGTTTATGGAAGAGCTTCTCTCAGGTTAGTATGTATTGGTGGACCTTTATGAGCGCCCATGCTGGGGATGACTTATTCCTGTGCATGTAGCTCATCAAGACGTTCCTGCAAAAGTTCAATCTGAGGAAGATCGAGCAGCTGAGCTGTAATCAATGACTGCTCGATATCCTGTATAGCCAGCGATCTTTCATTCATTTCTTCATACACTAACGAGCGGTAATACAAAAGGGCTACCTGACTATATCTGTCTTGAATCTGCTGATAGAGTTGATAGGCCTTATCATGTAAGCTGAGTGCAGTTTGATAATCTTCCTGCTCTAATGCCATGTTCCCCTGCGCCATGTAACAGTTGGCTTCCCCTAAGCGGTCGCCCACCTGCCGGAACAAGCCCAACGCCTGCTCATACGACTCTAAGGCCGCTTCTCGGTCATCGCGGAATTGCTGCACATCCCCCATCGCTTTCCGCACGTTGGCTTCCCCTAAGCGGTCGCCCACCTGCCGGTAGAGAGAGTAAGCCACCTCATAGCACTCTAATGCTGTCTCCAGTCCTATGCCATAACTATAATAATAGAATCTTCCCAGTAGGTATACACGATGCGCAGATTGCGCGGGTGAGAGCTTAAGCGTCACATCATATGCTGCCTCAAACAGTGAACCAAGGTATGCAGTTCCATAATTTCGTGGCTCCTGTACAGCCTCCCACCAATCTGACATACCTTGCTCTTCCTCGTAAGCTATGGCGTGATAGTACCAGTCTGGTGATTGGGGGGCTACCTCAGTAAGATAGTCTAAGGCTCGCTTATGATACTCCTTCCATTTCTCTGGCTGCTGCTCTCGTATCTCCACAGCCTGAATTTCGCGCAGCAGATCATGGAAAGCATAGTGCTGATCTCCTGGCCTCTCAACATAGGGATAGCTGATCAGTTGATGAAAATAGTCGAGACCCTTGTCTTCAGGGAGCAACTCAGGAAAGACAGCACACAGCACCGGTAGATTAAAGCTACGTAACAACACACCATAGCGGGTCAACTCACGAAAGGGCGTTTTAAGACGCCTGTCCAGTCGCTCTTGAATATACTCCAGAAGCGCCTTTTCATTAAATTGCGTGTGAAGTTGGGGAAGATCGGCAAGTGTAAACGGGTGATCTCCCTGTTCTTGCCACAAAGTACCAATAATCGAGACGCAGAGCGAGTGACCATGGGTGATGTCGTATACCCGCTGGCGCAAGACAGCATCCTGCATTCCTAGCTGCTCCAGGTAAAGATCGACTGCAGCCTGCTCCAGTCTTGGTAGACTGAGAGCATAGCGATCGCGTTGGTCAATAACCGGCAGGGGTGGTAGTGTGCGGCCGGCAATAACAACTGAACACTGGTGTCGTCTCTGAATGATGCGTTCATGCACACCTGGTATCAGTTCGTCCACCACCCATTGACCAACCTCCAATCCCTCGGGTTCGCTCAGCCACTCACAGGTATCCAGCATGATAACCAGGCGTGTAGATTGGAAAGTGAGCGCCTGAACGTAGAGCGCTTTCGTGACCATCTCCCGCACCTGGCGACGTTGTTCGCGTGCGGCTGCTCCATCAACTCCGCTCATGCTCAGTTGTGCGTCCTTCAAACTTCCCGCATCGCCAACAATCACTGTCTGACTCATTTGCCTGCTCAATTCGGAAAGTCTATCACGCCCTTCCTACAAGCTTTTCTCGAATGCGTCAACACGATGCGCATCACTATCAGCAGCAAGCTTCCATGAAAGCTCTTCCAGGATTTTAAGAGGATCAGTGCGCAGCGCTTCGTTAGCAAAGTTTAGTGTAATTACTGATATATCCTGTGGAGTATTTTCTCCCAGGTAACGCAGGAGGGTACTTTTACCGATGCCTCCGTCCCCGGTGATGATGAGCATCCAGGGAGACGACTGAGCGAGCAACTGCCGGTAAGCCTGTTGTTCGCGCTTCCGCCCAACGAATGGGTTCTGGATTCGCAACGGCTGTGACATCTGTCTATCCTCTTACTTACATCAAGTTTTGTCAGGAGGGGCAATATTCATGTTCACACCTTCGACCTGTGAACCTTTGCCTGTCTCGATTTTCTGGGTACCAGCGCCTAGGGTATTGGACATATCAATCTCGCGGGCCGTCGCTTCTTCTCCGACGATCAACGATTGCAGGGGGCCAGAGCGGATAATATCAAGCAGACTGTCTGCAAAGACGGGGTCAATCCGCAGCAGGCGTTCTAGTTTGGTTTGGACGACGCTGCTGTAGTCCAGGTCACCCGAAACAAAGCTCTGTAAAGCTTGTGTGGCACCTCCCCCGTCTTTTTCTCTGGAGAAGCGATCTCGAATGGCTGCCAACAGGTGTTTGCCCTGTTCCTTGCCCTTCTGATAGATAGTATCACCAACATCGGTAGCAGCACCGGTGACAATAGCAGCGCCCACGCCTACCAGGAGAGGCATAATTTGGGTAAGTATTCCCATTATCGTGTTAGCAAGAGTTGCGGGATCCATGACGACCTCTTTCTGATTTTATAAAGGACGTGTTAGCTGGATGGGAGTATAAGCTGCATAACTGAAGCTCTGCTGCATATTCTATGCAGTATCTGTTTATTTGTCAATGTGAATTGTCTGACATCCACTCATAACTCTATTTGTGGGCCTGCGGCCCGCTGGCATAAGAAAGAAGCGAGGGACACCCTCGCGCTCCCGGCAAAGGGCTTTGCCCTCTGCACTCCCATTTTGAGGGGTTGTCAGGAATTGTGTGCTCAATGGGAGGTTGCCATTTCGGGGGTGAGTGTGAGGGTCGTACAAAGGGCATCAATGAAAGAAGAGCTCATCAACATCCGTAGGGGTGAGGGTTGCCGATGCGGGGAAGGGTGGGCCTTTATGGTCACCCGCTGTGGATCGCCTGGGCACGCTGGTTCGTCGATGAACGGGCTGCTTCCCCCCACCCCCGGGCGACCATAAAGGCCCACCACCCGTCCACTCAGCCACCCTCGCCCCTACGGGTTCTCGATTGGGGCTTACGCTGCCAAACAGTGTCACACTGAGTACAGTGAGATGCTTCGCTGCGCTCAGCATGACACCGGGGTGGATGGCATTGTTCCCACCGCGTGTCACCCTGAGCGGCAGCGAAGGGTCTGCGCGATGGGCCGAGATGCTTCCCCTTCGCTTCGCTCAGGGCTTCGGCTCACGCGCTCAGCATGACACCCGGAGGTTGCAGACAAACCCGTCGCTGTGCTCAGCATGACACTGGCAGGCAACGCAGGTTGATTCGTAATTATCGTAGCTACAACATAGGCAAACTCGGATAATAATCCGGGTTCTGTGTAAAATCGAAGACCTCGTAGAAATCGCCAATTTGCTTCAAGTGGTCACGGGGTGGTTCCGCTGGACCTGTTGGTTTGCCCTTAGCCGCGTCGTTATTCGTTCCGGGAGTCGAAGTATCAAACTGGTGGTTGATACTCGCCAGCGATGGCAATTTAAAACGGCGTTCAATGAATTTCAGGATCGAGCTATGTTCGTAGAGATGTCCCGAGACGTAGCCACGCCTGGCGTATGGTGAGACAACCAGCATCGGTACACGCATACCTAATCCGTAAGCGTCTACCTGCGGAGGCGCTACATGGTCGAAGAAACCACCGCCTTCATCATAGGTCAGGAAGAGCGCGGAACTTTTCCATGAACTGGAGGACATTAAAGCATTGATTATATCCGACATCTTTTGCTGTCCCATCTGAATATCTGTGGGTGGATGTTCGCTGATTAATTCCTCCGTAATTAAAAAAGAAACCTGTGGTAAGGTTCCAGCCTGCAGGTCAGCATCATAATCATCCTCGGTAAATTTGAGGCGCTGATCATTCTGCCATTTTTTGAAGAAGGTCAGTCCATTAAAATGTTCGAACGAACCTGTGCTTCCCAGGCCCAGACCAAGGTTATAGCATTTCCAGGACACATGATGAGCATCCAATAAATCTACAATCGTTGGCCAATCTACGCTCCCAGTCGAAAGGGTGTCTGTTGTGTTACCTCCGGCAGTGCCCGACACCAGAGACAGGCGATTCGGTACTGTTGGGCCGAGCACAGAACAAAAATAGTAGCCGCACAGCGTAAAGGCATCTGCCACACCATAGTAATAGGAAAGGTTCGAGCCATTGTAGTAATTCAGCGCAGTTGAGCCATCGGCGATATAAAAACCATCCATAGCTCCTTTGTTCCATTCGCTGTGAAGAGACTGCCAGGTGTGCGAGGGATCGGCCCCGATCGGGAAAAGAGAGTGATGAGGAGTGACCTTGCCACCGTTGCCATCCGGCTGCGAATAGTTCGAAGGAACGCCAAAAGCTCCAGCCCGTGGATAATAGCCAAAATAGTTGTCGAAGGAGTGATTTTCCTGACAGGCAATCAGGATGTGGTCAATTGGGCTGGAGGTGCCTGCTAATGTTTCGGCTGCCACTCTGCTGGCGGCAAATATACCTGCATCGATTGAGAGGCCAGCGCCTGCAAGGATGCCGAGGTCGCGTATCGCTCGACGACGCGATAGACGCATGCTGAACCACTGTCGCAGATCCATGAATTTCCTTTCTCTCTACAAAGATAACAATAAAGGGGGTTCTGAATTATAATGAACGCTTGCTAGAAACATATTCCCCCATTGCGCTTGGTGCTATTGGTCTCTCTTCAACACATATCTGACTGTGGAGACTTGCGACCCAAGGGTCGCTCATTGTTAAGTTAAAGTGGCTGTGTCTGCCGGAGGCAGACACAGCCACTTTAACTTAACAATGAAAACCTACTGGTAACCTTAAAATAAAAATGGTAGAATAGCCTAACTTACCCTATAACTATTTGATCGAACAGAGTGAAAAGAATATGCGTTACGCCATTTATTCCGATATACATGCCAACCTGGAAGCGCTAGAAGCAGTGCTTGCGAAAATCGACGAGCTTGCGCAAGAGCAGCCAATTGACCAGATATGGTTTCTCGGTGACCTGGTCGGCTATGGACCCGATCCCAACGAATGCATACTGAAACTACGTGAACGTACCGACGTTATGATTGCCGGCAATCACGACTGGGCAGCCGTTGGCAAAATAGACCTGGAAGACTTTAGCGCAGCGGCACGCATATCTGCTGAATGGACTGCTGATCAACTGACCGAGGAGCATCGCGCGTTCCTGACTAATCTACCTGAACGCCTTGAAATTGGCGAATGTACGCTCGTACATGGCAGTCCCTATGGTCCCCTCTGGGAGTATCTAACATCCGAAGTGCTTGCTGAACGCAGCTTTCAATACTTCAGCAGTCGCTATTGCCTTGTTGGTCATACTCACGTGCCTGTAATCTTTCAACAGCCAGATTCATTTTCCAATGCTCCTACACTCCCCCTGCAAAGCGATGAACCGGCTACAGCCCTCCCACAATCGAATGGAATTGAACATCACGCAAATGGAAATGATGATGAGACCGCAGAAATCGTGGCAGTTCAGCAATCAACTCTCTCCACAAAGATTGCAGGTAGCGCCGGAAGCACTTTTAAGGAACCTGAAAGCAGTCTGACCGATGTTGAAGAGGAGTCTAACACTTTGTTAGAAACCGAAGTTATGGCCGCGGAGGATCAAAGCGCTGCTTCTCCTACACAAACTACTTCGCAGGATATGGATACTTCAATAACCGAAGCCACTTACGACTTAGAATCAGGAGAAATAATCACATCTGATTCTGAGGGCGCTACTGAAGAAGAAACAGATATTACCCAGTCAGTGGTTATTCTGCATGACGAAGATACCACTCAAGAGGCAGATGCTCAGAGCGATGAAATTATCGCTCAGGACATAGCTACTCCAATTGACGCTGAACAGGGGGACGATGACGACGCTATGAATAGCGATGATGTAGAGAAAAACGATGAATTGACACTCGAGCCTATCAAGGTCGGCATAGAAGATCCACCGAGCAGTGAAATTGAGGAACTACTCACGCTTTTAGGCCTCAGCCAGAGCATGATCCAGGTAACTAATGAAATGATTACCCCCCCAGAAGGCCATTGGGAAGCTCCTGAAGGATATCGAGCTATCATCAATCCTGGTGGAGTTGGTCAGCCACGCGATGGCGACCCACGGGCAGCGTTCATGATCTACGATACTGAACACGGTTTTGAGTTTTATCGTGTCCCATATGCATTTGAGAAGACACAGGAGAAGATCATTAAGGCAGGGCTTCCGCAATACCTGGCGGTACGCCTGGCATATGGTCGCTAGTCCACTATGAAGCTGATTGTTGGTCTTGGTAATCCAGGCCCAGAATATGAACGCACACGCCACAATGCAGGGTATCGCGTAGTAGATAAACTTGCGTCAAAACTCGGCTGGAAATGGTCAGAACGGCGCAGCCGGGCAATCCTTGCAAGCGGTACCATTGGCCTTGAGAAAGTAGTGCTGGCCAAGCCTCTCACCTTTATGAATCTTAGTGGACAGGCGGTCGGAGAACTCGTTCGCTGGTATAAAATCCAGCCAGAAGATATACTGGTGGTCTACGATGAGCTTGACTTGCCTGTTGGTAAAATACGGCTGAAAGCAAGGGGCAGCGCTGCTGGACACAATGGGCTAAAAGATATTATCCATCATCTGCATACAAACGCGTTCCCACGCCTGCGCGTCGGCATCGGGCATCCTACTAACAGTCACATCAAAGGCAAAGATCATGTGCTAAGCATACCCAAAGAAGACGAACGTATCTTGCTTGAGACTGGCGAAGACCGGGCTGTAGAAGCTATAGAACTGGCGATCAGGCAGGGCATCGGTACCACTATGAATGTTGTCAACGCCGATCCTGAAGAAGTAGCACGCAAAGCGGCTGAGAGATTACAACGCAAGGAACAAGCGCGTCTTAAACGAGAGGCTAAACTGAGGGCGCAGGAAACGGTACAGGCACAAGCCGAACAAAGGGAGCAGGAAACGGTACAGGCACAAGCCGAACAAAGGGAGCAGGAAACGGCCCCACCCCAGGGCGACCGCAAGGGTGCGCCCCTACTATATACGACACCGTCCGAGGGCGGCTCCGAGAGTACAACCTAACCCTCGTGGCGCACAAGACGGACAGGTGTTGCCACAATGCAGGCTTGAACATGCCGATAGCGACACGTAGTGTGAATGGAACGGTCCTGCTTGCATTTCCCATGTGGAGAGGCTATGGTATTCCTATATTGAAATATTCCTATTGTAGAGTAAAGTTTGAGCGGCACCAGTTATCGTGAGTATGGTCGAGTTACGTCTGAAGAGTTGGTCATCAAGCTGAACAAGTTTGAGTGTCTGACGCCAGTTGAACGGCAGACGGTGCTCGAATGGTATCGAGGCTTCAGGCGTGCTCGTTTCTCGTGCGACGCACCCTCCAGCGCAGGATACAGCCGCTCAAGCGCACGACATAAGAGAGCCAGTGAGATAGCCGAGAAGAAGGGGTGATGTTAGTGCACAAGGAGAAACCCTTTATGCGTAAGAAAGTTGGTATAGGACTGGCAGCGGTGGGAACTGCTGCCGCAGCCATAGGAGCCTACCTGCGCTTCATTCGTCCCTTGTATCGCCAGTGGGGCGCCACCGACGAGGAAATCGCCCGCGTCATGCCAGGCGACGACATCGTAGAGCATGCCGACATGGTCGAGACCTTCGCCACCACCATCAAAGCGCGGTCAGCCGAAGTCTGGCCATGGCTGGTGCAGATCGGGTATAAGCGGGGCGGCATGTACAGCTACACCTGGCTTGAGAAGCTTATGGGCGTCCCCATGTCCAACGCGGACCGCATCATTCCTGAATTCCAGGAACTCCACGTTGGTGACGTGATTGCGTACGGCCCGCAAGGCCCCTACCTCCGAGTTCGCGAGGTTCTACCCAACCACGTATTGATACTGGGCGGCTACGATCCCGTCAATGGCGGAGGCATCAACACGATTGCGCTGTATGAACTGGACACCGAGCACACCCGCCTGGTCATGCGAGGCCGCACGCACTGGCCCAACTGGACACTACGCGGCATCCTCTCGAAACCGCCATCCGGTCAGCGCCTGCGCGACCTGCTCATGTACCTGTTCTTCGAGCCAGGCCAGTTCATTATGATGCGCAAAATGATGATCGGTATCAAGCAGCGGGCAGAGAGTGCGAGCAGACAGACTCTTGAGCCCATTGAGGTGGAGGCACCCCACCAAGCGAGATAGGAAGAGGATGTTCTTCACGAACTTGACGAGCAGTGGGGACACGAGTTCTGTCAGCAAAAAGAGGCTCCAGACTCGGCCTTTGAGAAGATAGTAATCGTAGAAGAGCTTCTTCCAGGGCGTTTTCGCAATATAGTGGCCGAAACCGAATTCAAACAGCATGATCATACTGACCCAACTCAAACCGATAAGAAGCAACTTCGTTAAGCTCAGTTGAGCTACCTACTTCCTTCTCGCATCCTATTCACGGACAATATCCAGCTTGAGAAAGTGCGTCGAACAGGAAATGCAGGGATCATAATTGCGAATTGCCTGCTCGCACCTTTCCTTGATCTGATCATCCGGTAAATCAATCACTTGCGCGACATACTGCCACAGATCATTTTCGATGGATTTCTGGTTCTGGGCTGTCGGTGGAGTAATCTTCGCATTTGTAATCAGTCCGTCATCTCCAATACTATACCTGTGGTATAGCGTCCCTCGAGGAGCTTCTGTACATGCATACCCGGTACCTGCACGCGGTTCGATATCGACAGAAGGAGCATCAGGCTCTTCATACTGCTCGATGATCCTAATCGCCTCATCAAACGCATAGAGGGCTTCCACACTGCGCACAATAATACTTTTGAACGGATTGCGGCACACGGTACTAAGCCCCACATCACGCGCCGCTTCTTGAGCTAGTGGTGAAAGCTTGTCAAAATTGAGGCTGTACCGCGCCATCGGCCCGGTCAGATAAGCCCCCCGTTCCTTGATCCTCGAAAAAAGCGCAGTTGAAGTTGGTTCATGCCACTCGATGAAGTGATCATCATACTCCGATTGGGAGATATTGAGGCCCTTGTTCGAAACCAGCCGTCCCTCATTAAAGGGATATTCACCTGGATGGCTCAAAGCGACGAATTCATAGTCCGGCTCAAAGTCTGGGAAAGGCAGTTGGGCTGTCCAATTCACTGCTTCAAGGGCAACCTCTCTCCCCCATTTCAATTGTTCCGCCAACACCGAGAGGTCCCGTTTGGTTGGGACGCTGTAAAATCCTCCGACGCGCACATTGATCGGATGGATCTCCCGGCCACCCAGCAAGCGGACAATATGATTGCCTGCCTTCTTCATCTGAAGCGCACGCTGCACGATTTCCGGGTGGTCTTTCGCCATTTGTATAACATCGGGATACCCGAGATAATCAGGTGCATGCAGCATGAAGATATGCAGCCCATGACTCTCAATCCATTCGCCGCAGTAGATGAGCCGCCGTAATGCGCGAAGCTGCCCATCAACAACTGTGCCAAAAGTATTCTCCATTGCATGCACAGCACTCATTTGATAAGCAACCGGGCAAATGCCGCAGATGCGGGCAGTGATATCGGGTGCTTCATCATACTTACGGCCTCGCAGAAATGCTTCGAAGAATCTCGGCGGTTCGATAATTTTAAATTTTGTATCCGTGATCTTCCCGTCCTTGATCTTGATGGAGAGCTGCCCTTCTCCTTCAACGCGGGTAAGATAATCGGTCTTCAGTGTGATCGTCCTGGTGATGCTATCCGTTGTATCTGACATGGTGTTACTGCTCCTTCCTATGCCAATGCACTATCTCGTCTTCAAAAATGGAAGAGACTATTTGACCTCCTTCTCTTCAAGTGCAGTACTGGCTTGACGGAATGCCTCCGCGTCTGCATTGAAGGTGCGGTATGCCCGGATAATATCTTTTGGTTTCATGCCAACCTGCATCAGCTTAACATTCAAAGATTCTGTGTTGGGTGTCTCTTTGGGGCCAAAACAATTATAACAGCCCCGGTTATATGTCGGGCATAATGCTCCGCATCCCGCATGGGTCACCGGTCCCATACAGGCTGTTCCATGCGCTACCAGAACACACACATTGCCGCGCCGCTTGCACTCAAGACAGACACTGTAGGTCGGGATATTGGGCTTTCTGCCGTTCAAATACGCGTTCATCACTTCCAGCAGTTGGTGTTTATCAGGTGGGCACCCTCGCAGCTCAAAATCGACGTGGACATGCTCGGCAATAGATGTCGACGTACTGAGTGTATCAATATACTCTGGACTGGCATAGACGATCCTGATGAATTCTTTGACGTCTTTGAAATTGCGCAAGGCCTGAATTCCACCCGAAGTCGCACAGGCACCGATTGTCACAAGGTATTTAGAGACACGCCGCACGCGTCGAATTCTCTCCACATCATGGGAGGTAGTGATCGATCCCTCGACAAACGATATGTCATATGGTCCTTGTACGATTGCACTGGACGCCTCCGGAAAGTTGGCGATTTCGACTTCACCTGCCAGAGCCAGAATCTCATCTTCACAATCCAGAAACGTCAACTGGCAGCCATCACAGGAAGCGAACTTCCACACGGCCATTTTTGGTTTGCGCTGGTTTGGCATCGATTATATCTCCTTAATCGTGAGTAAATCTTTCACCCGCGTGTAGGGGAAAACTGGTCCATCCCGGCAGACGAACTCGGTCCCGAATTGACAATGCCCGCAGAAAGCGATACCGCATTTCATGTTACGCTCCATTGACACAAAAATGTCGTCAGTCGCTACGCCACGGTTTATAAGCTCATAGGCACAAAAGCGCATCATTATCTCTGGCCCACAAACCATCGCTATGGTCTTGGATGGATCGAAAGCTGCCCTGGGTATAAGTTTGGTGACAACGCCGACATCACCGCGCCAATCCTTTTTGGCCGCATCTACGGTAATCGCGACCTCAATATCAAGACGCGAGCGCCATTTGGTTAATTCACGCTTATACAGGAGATCTGCCGGTGTTCTTGCACCATAGAGGAGGAAAACTCTCCCGTACTTTTCTCGTTCAGATAGGATTTGGTAGATGCTTGGTCGCAAAGGAGCCAGACCTATGCCTCCGGCGAGAAGAACAACATCCTTCCCCACAGCTTTCTCCATCGGCCATCCTCTGCCAAAGGGACCTCGGACACCCATTACATCATCAGCCTTAATGGCTTGCATTGCCTGTGATACCGCACCTACTGCACGGATCGTGTGGACAAGATGTTCCAGCTTTGTTGGATCACCGCTGATAGAAATAGGGATCTCGCCTTTGCCGAGTATGGAGAGCATAGTGAACTGCCCGGTGACAAACGGAAAAATATTGCCTCCATGTTGCGGGACAAGTTCGAGCGTAAAGGTATCCGGTATTTCATGCCGCACCCGCATGACTTTATAGAGCTGCGGTAGCATGGGCTCGACAAGCGTCGCTGACATGAGATCCCTCCTTTATTGCATGCTGTACAGGTCAAGCAGTTGCAGGCGAGTTGCCTGTAGACGTCGCATCATTACCTCTGCAAACTTCATTATCAACGTATACCCAAGATCGTGGTCTTGCTCAGCTTTGCCGCGCAGACATCCTCCATCAAAAACGGTCGCTTGCACATCTTCTACAGCTCTCGCACTGAAGTGCCAGGTATAGGGAGGGAAGAGCCAGGACCAGCCCACGACTTCACCTGTATCGATGGTCTCAATCGTCACCATTCCTGGACCCGGAATGTTCGTTTCAAGTGCGACTTTGCCGCTCCGGAGCAGATAAAAGGTTGATGCGTTTTCTGCCTCATGGAAGAGGTATGTGTCGGCTTTAAAATGTGCATTTTGCGCGCATCCAGCTATGAGCTGGATCTGTTCGGGTGCAAACCCTTGAAAGAAAGGATGCTTTGCCAGAATCTGATCAATGGTTTTCTTTGTTTGCATGGTGTATTCTCCTGTGCTTGCCAGTTTTTCTTTCCTGTGGCCCTACCAGATGGTACACAGCTTGTGCTATGTTACGTCGTTGTTTCACCGTCTGTCTGATGGATAGCGTGCGCCTCTTCCGTGATGTCTATGCCGACAGGACACCAGGTGATACAGCGCCCGCAGCCAACACAGCCTGTTGTGCCAAACTGATCATACCAGGTGGAGAGCTTATGCGTCATCCACTGCCGGTATCGTCCCCTGGTCGATTTGCGCACGCTGCCACCATGGATGTAGGAAAAATCCAACGTGTAACAGGAATCCCATACGCGCCAGCGCTCGACACTGTCGCCGGTCAGATCGGTATGATCTTCTACCGTGGTACAAAAACACGTGGGACAGACGTCAGTGCAATTCGTACAACTTAAACAGCGGTTTGCTACATCGTTCCAGCGGGGATGCTCTAAATTGCGTTTCAGTAAACCCGCGACTTCGGGAGGTGTTGCAGGCATATGCCGCCCCATTGATTGTGCGGTCTGCGAAATAATCTGTTCAGCCCTCTGAATATCATCCTCAGATGCCTCGCGGAATAAAACGTCGCTGATCACCTCAGCTCCCACATCCGTTCCTACATGGAAGACAAAATCATGCCGTTCTGCATCCACTATTTCCGTCAGCGCCAGATCATACCCGAAACTGGCCTTCGGTCCTGTCTGCATAGAGACGCAGAAGCATGTTCCACCAGCCTGGCTGCAATTGACCGCCATCACAAAGACTCCATCTCGCCGTGATGCATACGTGGGATCAACATAAGGACCTTTTAGAAAGACCGTATCCTGAATGGCGATAGCATGCAGGTCGCAAGAGCGCACACCAAGAAAAGCGTATTTTGACGGCTCATGCTGTTCTTGTTCTATCGAATAGTCCTTCCCAGTACGTTTTGCCTTCCAGAGTCGGACCATGGGCGGATGAAGATGGTTCTTCCAAGAGTATGGTCCGACATTATGGCCAAAGAATGCTGCGTCATCCCGCTTCTTGAGGCGATACACTCCACCATCCTGTTCGTCCGCATAGCCAATTGGGAAATCGGTCACCGATGTCACCTGGTCAAACACGATCGCCCTGTTGCGAACGGTCGGTCCCATAATCAGGTAACCTCTTCTGGATAACGCATCAAATAACTGTTGGAAATGCTCAGCACTGACAACAAGCTGATTTCCGATTGCTACCATACACACGCTCCTTTTGATTGGCATTGTGATAGCTGTCAGCAAAAAAACACAATGATCTTTTATACTCCACATTAAGCACATTGCGCAAGGGGATTTGGAAGTCGCCTATTTTCGGCTCTGCAAGAGCAGTACTCCATCTGGCTCAGTACAGCACGGGATTGAAAAGGGTCGGAATTCAGCTCGTCGCAAGCAGGTTTAGGAACGACAATGGGTACTATGCCAGATTCATCCTCCTTCCATCAGGAAGCCACCGCTTGCCGGAACAGTGGATACACGGCGAGAAAGAACTTGCCGAGCTGCTGAACCAGGCGAAACAGGGGCAGCTTCCCTTTGACCGGATCCAGATGCTGGAACAGCATCTCAGTGTAATGCACCCCGGCATGTCCACCGAGAGCCGAGCGCAGGCGCCTCGACTCGCCAACAGGAATCACCTGATCCCCGCGATCATGCAACAAGACGATGAGCGGAGCATGAAGATTCTTCAGGTAATTCAGCGGAGACAGGGCGGCGAGGCGCTCTTGCATAATGGGAGGCAAGCAATACAGCGCGGTTTCTGCATCGTCTGCGTCCCGCGCCGTAAGCAGTGCATACACTGCTTGGCCCTCCGCTGACAGGCCGCGACTGTCAAGATGACCTTCCTCATTGGCCAACGCGCTTCGCAACCGTTCTGCTTCTCCTGGTTCCAGCAAAGCGATTAAGGAATGGACGAAGACCTTGTGGGTCAGCGGATCGACCCGCCACGGCTCACACCCATCTCCGCAGGAGCGCGTAGCACTGGCGATGTCTCGCGCGAACGTCCACATCGAGGAATAGGGTGCATAGGCAGAAATGAAGCCGACGCGGTCTCGGATAAGGGGACTGGCAGCCGCCATCAGGGCGAAGGAGCCTCCCACACACGTGCCGAGCAGACCACTTCTCGCAGGGTCAACAGACGGTTGCTCAATGAACCAGCGATACGCCAGCGCGATATTCTCGACGTCGTCTGGATCGAGCCGGAAGTCTCGCATCGCGGGCGACCAGTAGAGCAGAGCCACAAAGCCTGCACGTGCCAGCGCTTCTCCCAGACGCGGGACCTGCGGGTGATCGACGCCGAAAGGAACAACACCGAGGCACACTACAATGCCAGGATGTGGACCGCCTGTCGATGGCCGATAGAGATCGCCTTCGGTCTGGCCACAAAGCGTGGGATACCTCACCTTCTCCATCACCGGGGGCTTCGTCACCCAATCAACCGGTCGGGACGGCAGCATCGGAAAGACTTTGAGGAAGAAGATCACGGCCTTGACCACTGCGCGGATCGGCCGCATCGCACGAGTGAAGACCTGAAGTCTGTTTGGCATCCGGTGATCAATCCTGCCGAATGAAACTTTCGATGGAAATTGAGACGTAGACATACTTGAACTCCCTGTTGCAAGTGGTGGATAAGTTTTTCTATTGAAAGCGTAGCACCGGGCTCTCACATTGCCATCACAATCGTGAGTTCCACCATCACACATCGATCACAGGGAAAGAGAAATCAGTATCCATGGAGGCTAGTAGTTGATTTTCCTCGATTTAGCATGCCACATTTAAGGAAAACTCATGTTGTTTCCCAGGCGGTTTTTGCCACCCACGTGGGTGACTTTTATCTTGATCTTAGTGCTATTTGAAGTGGTTGCCGATGTGCTGGCTAAGCAATTCGCGCTTAACGGTAAGCTGGTCATTGCCGTGCTTTCCATTATTGGTTATGTTGCCGCCAATATTGCCTGGCTGATTAGCCTGCGTAGTGGCGGGGAGCTGGGCAAAGGAGCTGTGATTTTTGCGGCATTGTCAGGGATTGCTGCGGTGGTGATCGGGTTGCTTGTGTATCGGGAGAAGGTTGGTTCCTATCAGTTGATCGGGATGGTGTTGGGTATTGTGGCGATTGTGTTTTTGTCGATGGAATAATGATATCTAAAGAGTTGCATGGAACACCCTTATGCTGTATGATTACTGGGAAAAGGCCAGATCGTGAGAGTGCAATCAAGCGGATTATATGTTTCAATGGGATGACGGGGAAGTTACTAAGGCCGATCAATCGGCGGTGGGCGCGATAAATCGGCCCCTACAGTCGGATGAGGGCGGGAAATGGGCCCGTAAAGGTGGGTGGATGATGGGGAAAGTTATGATTGTGCCCTACAAATTTTTGATTTTTGGCCAGGGCTATACAAAGATGTGCCTCCGGGATGACGGTATACATCCATTGAGGCACGTTTTGTCATGCTTATTGCGAGGATTGAGTGACACTAAAGGGACTACTGACACTTTTGACACAACGGCCAGAGTTTCGCCGCCTGGTACAGCGACTTGAGGTTGCTGAGGGATTGCCGGCGCTCACCGGAATAACCGAAGCTGCGCGTCCATATGTAATCGCTGCGCTTGCATCGGCTCTCAAACAGCCGCTCCTGGTGGTCGTTGCCAGTGAGACACAGGCCAGCCTGGTAGCGGATACACTCAAGGCGCTTGCACAGCATCCCAATGATGTGCTGTACTTGCCTGATCGCGATGCGCTACCCTATGAGCGGCTGATCAGTGACGCGCAGACAACACAGCAACGCATGAATGCCCTGATCTGTTTAATAGAGCGAGATCGCAACGCGGTTGTTGTCTGCTCGGCGCGTGCGCTCACCCAACCCGTTATTCCACTCAAGGAACTCTCGGCCTCGCTGTATAGCCTTAAACCTGGACAGGAAGTTGATCTGACACTGATGCTCGAACACCTGTATAACCTGGGCTATGAACCGGTGACGGAGGTGGAAGAGCCAGGGCAGTTCAGCCATCGCGGCGGCATCGTTGACTTGTTTCCGGCGACCCTGGCGCGTCCTGTACGCATTGAGTTTTTCGGCGACGAAATCGAATCACTACGCACCTTTGACCAGGCATCGCAGCGTTCACTCAATCCTATCGCCTCCTGTGTCATATCTCCAGCTCGCGAAGCGCTGCCGTTACGGGGACCTGAAGCAGCGCAAGAATTGGAACAACTCAACAGCAGCATGCTGCATCACGATGCGGAGGAACGCTGGAATCGCGATCTTGAAGAACTACGCAACCAGCGTTCGTTTGACGATATTACTTTTTACCTGCCTTACCTGCATGCTCAAGCCAGTGTATTAGATTATCTTCCAACCAGTGGGCTTGTCATTCTTGATAATCCTGAGGGTATACAGAATCATATCGATGAACTCGAAGCCCAGGCACAGGAGATGAAAGAGCGCTTTGAGCGCGACCGTGAGAATCCAACGCAACTGCGTGATGCCCATATCACCTGGAACGACCTGGAGCCACGCTTGCAACAACGGCGCCAGTTACGCTTCGCGGATATCCTTTCTGCCAGCGAGGGCGAGTTTGACGCTCACCTGCAGGGTGGCACCGAATCCTTGATGCCCACATTCAGCAGCGCCAGTTCTTACGGCGGGCGGCTGCGCACATTTGTACAGGATTGTCGCAAAGCGCTTGATAGGCGCGAGCGCATCGTGATCGTGACGGCCCAGGCGCGTAGAATGGCCGAGGTATTGAGCGATGAGTCCCTCCTGGGTAACGCAACCATCCATGTGAGTCCCGGCACGAATATTAACGAAACGCCTGAGAGCAGCACTCTAACACTTATTCAGGGCCAACTGTCAGAGGGTTGGCAATCGCAAGAGCCGGCGCTGCGAGTCTATACCGACACCGAGATCTTTGGCTGGTCAAAACGACAAAACGTCCATAGACGTAAGCCCGTTACGCCCGCGTCATTTCTGGCTGAAGTCAATCCGGGCGACTACATCGTGCACCAGGAATACGGCATCGGGCGCTTCGAGGGACTCGTCAAGCTCGATAGCACCGGCGTCGAGCGCGAATACCTGCTCATTCACTATGCAGGCACCGATAAGTTATATATCCCAACCGACCAGCTTGATCGCGTCACGCGCTATATTGGCATGGGTGACGCCGTTCCTGCGCTCAGCAAACTGGGGACGACAGAGTGGACGCGCGCCAAGACGAAGGTCAAAGAGAATGTGCAGGATATCGCGCGAGACCTGTTACGCCTGTATAGCGCACGCGAGGCGCTTCAGAGACCTCCCTACCCAATGGATTCTGAACTGCCATGGCTTCAGGAACTGGAAGATGCTTTCCCATATGAAGAGACGCCCGATCAAACTCAAGCCATCGAAGAGGTGAAAGCCGATATGGAACGCCCGCGGCCCATGGACAGGCTGGTATGTGGAGATGTTGGCTATGGCAAAACCGAGGTCGCGCTGCGAGCCGCTTTCAAAGCAGTACTGGATCAGCGCCAGGTAGCCATTCTGGTCCCGACCACGGTTCTGGCACTGCAACATTTCAATACGTTCAAGGAGCGACTTAAAGCTTTTCCTGTACGTGTTGAGCTGCTCAGTCGCTTCCGCTCGGAGAAAGAACTGAAGCAGGTACTGGAAGACCTTGCGCTGGGTAGAGTGGATATAGTGATCGGCACACATCGCCTGTTGCAGAAAGATGTAGTGTTCCTTAACCTGGGCCTGCTTGTCATCGATGAAGAGCAACGCTTTGGTGTTGTGCACAAGGAGCGGCTCAAGCAGATGCGCAACGAGATCGACGTACTCACCATGACCGCGACCCCTATTCCACGCACGCTGCATATGTCGCTGGTCAACGTGCGCGACATGAGCGTCATTGAAACTCCTCCACAGGAGCGGCTGCCGATACGTACTGCTATACGCGAGTATGACGAGAGCCTGATTCGCGAGGCGATTCTGCGCGAGATTGATCGAGGAGGGCAGGTGTTTTTCGTGCATAACCGAGTGCATGGCATCCAGGTAATTGCTCAAAAGTTGCAACGCCTCATTCCAGAAGCTCGCATTGCTGTTGGTCACGGACAGATGCCCGAAGATCAACTGGAACGGGTGATGATGGATTTCTCCAGCGGGGAGTACGACGTGCTGATCTCAACGACGATCATTGAGAATGGCCTGGATATTCCTAATGCTAACACCATTATAGTAAATAACGCGGCTCTCTTTGGCCTGGCGCAGCTTTACCAGTTGCGAGGTCGTGTTGGTCGTGCTACACAGCAGGCATATGCTTACTTCCTCTACAACAAGGACACGAAACTGACCCCAGTTCAGGAGAAGCGTTTACGCGTCATCTTTGAGGCAACCGAGCTAGGCGCAGGCTTCCGCATCGCTATGAAGGACCTGGAGATTCGCGGCGCCGGTAACCTGCTTGGAGCTGAACAATCTGGCTTTATGAACTCGGTCGGCTTTGATCTGTACTGTAAACTGCTTGCCGAAGCGGTTGAGGAAATACAGGGCAAGCGCGCCGAGATTGGCATGCCCAGTGTGATTGTCGATCTGCCGCTTGATGCCTACTTACCTGATGAGTATATTGGTGACCGCGCGCTGAAAGTGAAGTTCTATCAACGCCTGGCGAACTTGCATCAACTTGAACAGATTGAGGCGATGGAGGCAGAACTCAATGACCGTTTCGGCACACCACCACTACCGACAAAGAATTTGCTAGCGATGGTGCGCCTGAAGGTAGAGGCTGCAACATTGGGCTTTGAAGCGATTTCCGCTAAAGATAATGAGTTTGTGCTGACGGTAAGACGTACTATCGTCCCAAATCGTATTGTCCTCTATCGCCGTTTCCGTAATGAAGTCCGCGTACAGCAAGGAGTAATTCGCATTCCGCGCCGCCTGTTTGGAGCAAACTGGATGGAGCAACTGAGTGAGTTATTACCAGCGATAACGACTGCGGCGTAACCTGGCGCCCGCTGGCACTTATCCATCTCGCCAACGCTGCTGCGCTGTTCTTACCCGTTCTGCCAACGCCGCTGCGCTGGCACCTACCCGTCTCACCAACGCTGCTGCGCAGCTACCCTCCGGGTCAGGTGAGACGAAAAGAGTGCTACTGCTTCGCAGTCAGGCAGAACGAAAGGCAGCGAGTGCTTCGCACTCAGGCGAGATGAAAGGAGAAGGGGCGCCACTACATTTCCAGACGTCAAATCAAGCTTGACAGAGCACTATACAGCAACGAGACCCTGTACTTGCAGTTCACCGAGAATCAGCTCGATTTCCTGGATATTTTTTCCCGTACAGCGCGAGAGGTCAGATACGGTTCGGCGACCATCCACGAGGAAATAAATATATCGTTGGCGGCGGGTGAGTGGTAAAGCCAGCACTTCTCGCTCAACGCCTCGTTTTTGCGGAACAAGCCATTCAATTCCAGGAGTATATGAACTTCCAGGAGTCGAACTGTTGTCATTGCCCAGCAAACGTTCATTCACCGGTTCCATAAAGCCACCATTAGATGGTGAGTGCTGCGGTAGAGGCGCAGGAACTGCGACAGCTCTATTACTGTTAACGGCAGGAGGAGTAGCAACAGCCTGCACAGATTCTTCTGTGCCTATGCTAAAATAGATATTATGCCAACTTTGCAGCCAGTTTAAAGCATGTTGGCCAACCAATTGTCCTACACGAGCATAGACAGGTTGACCAGCTTGAAGAAACACCTCGCCTTCCTCAACTCTTCCGCCCTGTGTATGTTCTAAGGTCAACATCCCGCTTTGTCGCCTCAAACGAGCCAACTCAAGGATATCATCCAAAGCCTCAGCCTTCCCTTTTGCCATTACACTCAATGCCCCCTCTTAGATATACTGTATGCACATGGGCATAGCAATTTCCATATACGTTTATACCATAGATATTGACGAATACGGAAGGAGAAGGTATCGCAAATCAGCTAATAATCAAAATTTTTAATGCGTTCTTAATCGCTGCTACCTGGTGGAGCGAGTATGCATGAGATAGAACATGATGGCCTGCTTATATTCAAGAAGACTGGCATGTCCAGCGGCAATGATCTGATCGCAGAGATTGAGTAAGGTCGAAGTAACCTGAAGTCGTGTCTGATCAAAACCATCTAGCTGTTGCAACAACTCAAGCAACTCAGAAAGTTCATGTCCAGCGATGTCGATACCGGCACGTACAGCCTCTACACGTACCCACACTACAAGCTGGTGGCGCATTTGCTCAAAAATGACAACATCCTCTTCACTCACAAGTACGGTAGCGCTCTCTGCTTCTTTAGTAGTTACCTCCATGTGGGGGGTCTGTGTAGTCTGAGTAAGATTACGTGGTGGCACGACAGCAGGAGCATTCGTGGAACCTTGCGCCTGTCGTTGTGATCGCTCTGGCAAGCTAACACTAGCGGTTTCCACTGCAGTATCTCGTGATGTCACGTCAGGAGCTGACGTTTCTTCAGAGACAACAACCTGCTCTATTTTACGCACAGGTGAGTCAACAGACGCAGAAGCGGCTGCAAATGGAGCTATTGGAGAGGTTAGAGGATTGGTGACTTTTGGTCGCTCATAAGATGTGGAATTACGTGCTTCTACTTGCGGAGTTGGCTTGCTCGTTGAGACAAGATGTTCTGATATTACTCCAGGTGCGACAGTGCTGCTCCCGTTTGCGGTTAATCGACCTCGCACCGAATGCCTGGGAGGCGCTCCTTTCGGTCGGATATCGTTCGTAGCAGTAGCTTTAATTTCTCCACGTACCTCTTGTAGTTGCTGCTGTAACAGCATTGTAGTTGCAACAATCTGATCCCAGGTTGGTTCAAGACGTCCCCTTACATTCGATGTGGCCCAGGAAGTCACTTGTCGAGGACTACCGAAAGCGGTGGGGCGGCCTTTCAGATGTTCCCTTAGCCCTTCTGTCACAGATGAAGACGAATTGCTGATGAGCATTCGTACATCAGCCATACGCTTACGCCCTTGCTCACCAAAGAAGCTACGATTCCTCTGGACAAAGTAAATGAATAAACGCTCGACCTGGTGCTGGAAGTCAGGCGACATTAGATCTATACGGCCCCAGGCACTGAAATCGACGGAACTGAGATATTGCCAGACCTCCTGTCGTTTTGCGCGGTCAACCGGACGCACACGCAAGGAATGGGTGCGGTAATCATAAAATCGCGGATAGCAGAAATTAGAGATCAACGTCTCGGCCAATTCTGCTTTCAAGCGCGCAAGCTCCGCAGGTGGAAGTTGACTTACAAGAATGCCCACACCAATACCTCTTTCATTCGAGCCATTATGCTTTTTAACCTGGATATCGGGAAAGCCAGCGGTGGCCGATAAATCGGCACCTACGGATGCCCGGATAAATTTATTAATCTGTATCATAGCTGCTAATTTAATTACACTTCAAGTACCTATCGTAAACGTATCCAATTGTAACGCATTTGCTCCTGTAACGGTAGTCACTGTGGCTGGCGCGCTCAGGATATGTAATGGAAGCCGGTCGGTTACAGCGCCTATTGTACTGAATGAAGAAGCGAAAGGCAAGAGAGCGATTGCCACATGGGCTAGTCCATGTGACATATTGCCTATCCATAGAGTATCGCTGGCAGTACGAAAGATAGTCCCAGGCTTCCATGTGCTTGTTGGGCACCATGAAAGTGCAGGAAAGTCAATGCTTGAGTATAGCTGCTTCCCGTTTTTACCTAACAAGAGTGCTTGCACTCTTAAGGGCGGCGGACTAGAAATATTTACTCTCCAATATGTGGTAACTTGAAAGAAAGGAGATATGATGTTAAACGAACTTGGTGGAGTAATGCTATAACCGATCAAGCTCACAGCAGAGTTTGAGTTAGTGTTGAATGAGAAGTCAACTTGTAGAGGATGAGTTACTGCCTTTTGAGATACACGCGTGAACGAGCAAAATTCATCTGGGAGATCTGGTATTACCTCATTACCCTCCTGAACTGGTGAAAATGGTGATAAGGTAGGTGCAGATAATCCTTTCTTGAGCAGAAGATACCCATCTTGAGCAGCAACGACACCATAGTTACCACTTAACAAGATCTTTTTTACTTCGGTTGTGTATGGATTTATGCTGTATGGATAGGTGACACTTGTAACATCCAGGAAGATATATTGGGCCTGGTTATCTTGATAGGGAAAGAGATAGACCGAAGTACGCTCGCTGAGGTGGGGAACAAGGCTCGATTGCGCTGAAACTGATGCAGATGCAGGAATCATATCAATGAAGCGCTGTGCCAGGGTTTCATGAGCCGTCACCTGCGGCCAACTAAATCCTTTCGAGAATGGCAGAGAGCCGTATGGGTAATCCTGCCGCACTACGGTAACCAGTACAAAGCCTGTCAGTATGAAAAGCGCGACTGGACGCAGCCAACGTTCAAGACAGCTGGGCGCTGTTACAGGCTTTTCGCCTACCTGTCCTGGACCCTCATTCCGCTCGCGTAAGCGGTTAGTAAACCACTGAAGACCCCAAATGATAACTACAATAGCCTCGATAGTTGCAAAGATCAGCACCGGCACGATCTCCGCACTGTAGTGAAAGACACCGAGATACTGATTTGGATCAGAACTAAACAAATTAATTGCTATCGAAGGAACAGCAAGCACCAATATCCAGGGAGCAAGCAGGGGCAAATATCCAACTGGAGCCAGTAATATGCTCAGATACTTACGATGGGAATGTTCTAAAACATGTTGAGAGATCAGGCTTTTTGGATGTAATAAGATATTGCGAATAATTTCAACTGGCCCATTACCTAGATAGGCATATCGTGAAGCTAGCAATGGATGCCCGGTAGGGCTGAAATGATGATATGCCCAAAGGGTCACTCCTAGCCAACCTATTGACAGTAGAACCAATCCCAATCCAGTGCGCCAACGTTGTTGAAAGATGATAGACCATAGGCCGAAAAAGGCGATCACCAGTGGTATCTCTTCTTTACATGCCATCGAAAGAATAGCGAAGACAAAGAGCCAGGCGGTTCGCCTGGTATACATGAAATACATCGTGAAGAGCAGCAAAGAGGCAGTGAAAGTGACAGCATGAAATTCAAAGATCGTGGCTTGTTGCTGAGCAGGGTAAAGCAAATAAACCAGGGCAATCGCAACGGCAGCCAGCTCGTTTCGCAGGCGCAGTCGTGCCAGCCAGAAAGCAGGAAAAGCGCCGCTCGCGACAATCAGCGTTTGAAGAACAAGCAATGTTTTTGGACTTGACCAGACTATATAGAGAAGCGAAACAGGAAAGAGCATTGGCTCAAAGTGAATGGCAAAACGCGAGAAGCCTGCGGCGCTATAGCAGTTCGTATCGCTGACCACATTACAAATTGTCTGATGCAATATTTGGCCATGTATGATGCTCCAGACTGCCTGGTCCATGTTTCCCATATCTTCGGCAGCGGTGAGAAAAGCATCATGCCTGCTCGTAAGAAAAGCAATGAAAAAGCCTGAGAAGAGTAAGACCATCAGGCTGACAAGTCCCGTTGCTATCCAAAATAAAGGTGTGCGGGGCATTGGTTGTGGGGCTGGATACAGATAGAGGCGGCTGCGCCATATCGCTATACGTTTTTGCCAGGTTACTTTACTCACCCATCACACCTCCTTCAACAGGTACACTTGCAGAATTTCCTTCAGTAAGATTCTTTAATTCAGGTGATTCGCTGTTTATATCTTCTTCAGGTAACGAGCGAGCCTGCGCGTCTTGTTGGATGCTCAGTACCTGTTTTCCACCGCTCAGGTAGGCTATACTCACACAAACAACCTCTGCTATCGTAGAAACAAAGCGGGAGAGCAGCGCCATAACCGTTGCAAGTCCGGCTGGCAGGGGAAGCGCCAGCGCGAAAAGACCCACGATTGCTGCTTCACGGACACCCAACCCACTTGGAGTAATGAAACTCACAAACCCGATGTCCCATGCAAACGCATAAATACCAATACATATAGGCAGAGCGACAAGCGGAGCATCCGGCCAGAGCGCTAGCAGCATAACATAAAAAGCACAGCCTGCCACGAACCAGCTTGCGCACCAAGCTAACGTGATAATTAAAATATCGCTATAACGCAACGTAAGCTGAACCGGATCGCGTTTCAACTTATGCAACAGCCAGTTGAGCACACCATTTAGCACACGAGGATGCAAGCCTATTAGGAGCGCAAGAATGCTTGCGATACCAAGAATATCCACCAGAGGCCCATGTAGTAGCGAACCAATTGCACCGTAGTCATGCCAGAACAAGAGGCTAATAGAGAAGACAAGCATACCTGCCGCCAGTTTTGTTATCAACTCAATGGCCATACTGGCAAAAGCGACCGGGCGCGAAACGCCATACTTTCCAACCCAGAGAATACGAGTTAAGATATGCCACACATTCCCTGGAATATAGCGCACAAACTCAGAGGCCAGATAGATGCGTAAGCTCACGCGCAAACCCAGATGCGAGCCGAGACGTGCCAGGACTGCCCGCCAGATCAAGCCATACGACAGTTCTTGTAACATGAAGCCAAGAAAGGCCAGGGCCAGCAACCAGGGATTCCATTGGAAGGTTTGCGCGGTCAACTCAGCCCAGTTCTTTTTTACCTGGTACAGAAATAGCGCCAGTATCACAACGGGCAAGCCAATTTGCAGTACACGTTTGCCAAATTTTTTCACGCCGGGTGTAAGCATTAGTCAAGTTCCTGCCTGATACTGTACTCTTCATCTGATCGGAAGGCATAGTGGCGAATCATCTCGCTTTGCAGGCCCGTCAGAATAAAGTTCACCCCAAAGATCATTAGAAGGATACCCACGAAGAGCAGTGGATGGTTGCGGATCGGGTCATGTGTAAAGAGATAACTGCGAACGACGACGAACGCGTCTACCAGTAGACCAAGAAGAAAGGTCCAGAAACCAAGGGGCGCAAAGAATCGCAGGGGAGTGCGCAAAAAGGTCGTAAGAAATAGCACGTTCATCAAGTCTATCAGTCCGCGCGCAAAACGCTTCGCGCCAAACTTCGACACACCATATTTACGTGGGTAATGCCGCACTTTGATCTCAGTAACACTAAATCCGCGCCACTGTGCCATCACAGGTATAAAACGGTGGAACTCTCCGTAGAGTTTCAAGTGACTATCCTCTATCACTTCCCGGCGATAGGCTTTAAAACCATTGTTGATGTCATGCAGATGCACCCCTGTCATCTTGCTTACCAGGCCATTGAAGATCCGTGAGGGAAACGTTTTTGTTATGGGATCGAGTCGCGGGTATTTCCAACCGGAAACCAGGTCATACCCCTCATCGAGTTTCTCAAGAAAGCTGGGAATCTCTTCAGGATCATCCTGCAAATCGCCATCCATCGTAAAAATGATTTCTCCACGACAGCGGCTAAATCCTGCCACCAGCGCCGGTGTCTTGCCAAAGTTCCGGCGGAAGCGAATCACTCGTACAGTAGCAGGATATTTTGTATGCAGTGTTTTCAGTTCTGCAAATGTATTATCAGTGCTGCCATCATCAACAAAGATCACCTCGTAGCTCTGTCCAAGTGCATTGAGCTGCGCGGATAGCTTTTCAAATAAGGGTCGTACGCTTTGTTCCTCGTTCATGACTGGTACGACAATCGATATGGCTACCTCCTCTAGTGAGGACGCCGCTAGCGATGATTCTGGTTCAGCAAGGGCTGAGCGAATTTCTTCTGTTTGTGGCATGCTTGGTATTCTCCGCCGATAACTCGAGGTGCGGCTCTCTCTGTGTCCATAGCCAACGATTGCCGCCAATTATAGCATACTAGCCATTGAATGCAGTACCAGATGGTACTATTCAGCAGGGCTATCAAAAAAGGGATAGTGAATCCACATTAATAGAACGGATAAATAGCACAAAGAGACACGTATTTCAGATGAGTGGATAATCTGAATGCATGAAACTTGACCAAATCTTGAGAATCATACAGGTAGGATTGAGAAGAGGTCTGGCCGATCAGAGGTCAATGAGTCTACACCTGCTGCTGCAAAGCGCCGCAAGGCAGCTTCTGTATTTACCGTCCAGAGGCCTAGCTTGAATCCATGTTCGTGTGCGAGCCGGAGCAAGTCATCTGTATAGAGTTCACAATTCACATTGATCCAATTACACCAGAGATCTCTAACCTCTTTCACCAGGTTTTGCAACGCGCCCTCAGCCCCTGGATTCCATACGTCGTCAGAGACAAGTGCTCCTGTCTGGATAGCAGGCTCTAGCGACTTGAACAATGGGAGTATCGTCCAGTCAAACGCGATCACCAGTACCTGATCAAGCATGCCCGTCGAGCGCACCTCCTCGACCACCGTTTCAGCAATATTTGGGTAGCGCCCAACAGTCCCATTCCGCTTCATGGACTTGACCTCGATATGTACCTGAGCGCGTCCCTTAGCAAGCTCTAACACCTCGCGCAGCGTGGGTATCTGTTGCGGCTCAGGCCAACCACCGGGAAAACGTGCGGCAGCATTGAGGCTGCGCAGGTACGCAAAGTCAAGATCACGCAGGCTACCAGAACCATTCGTACGTTTATCGATGATATTATCGTGAAAGACGACCAGGTGTCCATCGCGACTCATATGGACATCCAATTCAATGGCATCAATGGGCAACGTGAGCGCATTACGAAACGCGGCAAGCGTATTTTCCGGGGCCAATTGAGCGCCACCCCGGTGTGCAACTCGCTGGATATGCTGATTCATAGAGGCTGTGCAACTCCTATATTGTGGTTATTTCTGTGACTTTTAGCCAGGTTTTACATCTTTTAGGGGACGGCGGGCGACCATAAAGGTCCACCCGGCCACTCTTCACCACCCTCGCCCCTACGGGAGGGAAATTCCACTAAAAGGATGGAGAGCTTTTAGCTACTATGTTATCATGGAAAAAGTAGCGAGTGCTCTAATGTGATACGTTTTGTTGTATATTTTATGGCAACACTAACATGACTGCCAGGAAGGGAATTTGTAACATGGCGCTTACACCAGGTTTGACCGGAGGTCGCCGATAGCCTGGAAGAAGGAGATGTCACGGTAGGCATGTTGGTGAATGTTCGGCACCTGGCCGCGACTCCCCTTGGACAACAAGTACGCGCCACCGCAGAACTGATCGAGATCGATGGACGTCGACTCGTTTTCAAGGTCGAAGCTTACGATGAGAAGCAAAAAATTGGCGAAGGCCGGCACGAACGCTTCATCGTCAACCTGGAACGATTTTTGAAAAGAATAGCCTGAGCCATTTGATCGTGCAAACAAGCTTGAGAATGCACCAAAGGTACTTCTTTGCGCTCCTTTGTTGCTTTCACATGGTTGATATTCTTATAATTATTTGATTTCGCTAAGGGCGATTTGACCGGGGCAGGGCGACCGTAAAGGACTTTGCTGGCGAATGACATTGTGAATGCAAGAGTTGAGATGGGAAGCGACCGAGGCAGGGCGAGGACAAGGCATGGTTCAATTCAAGGATGTAGCATAGCATGTTCAAGATTAACGACAAAGAGAAAGCCGGGAAAGATACCAAAACCCCACAGTCAACTAGCGAGCAAACACAAGCAAGCGCAAACAGAAATCAACGCTGGTCGTACCTGCTGGACGCCTGCATCGTAGTGGCAATGGGTGTGATATTGTTCTGGGGTGTATCGACTCAATTTTCAAACCGTTACAACGACGCGACTAGATATCAATGCTATGCTATCTCTTTCTGGCTGGGAAAAGCCGGGCTGCATGCGCTCGGTCTGGATGCCAACGCGAAGAGCCAGTGCGCCTTTCTTGATAACAGCTCTTCGACCACATTGATCCAAAAAATGCAGGAACGGCATTTTCCAACGTTCCTGGTCAGCCTTGTAGCATCCCAACCTACAACTGAACCATTTCACGCGCTACCTCCGGAGTATCCGCTACTTACCCTGGTGCCATTCTCCTTGCCGCTGCTTGCGCCGACTCAATGGTACCAGTTGGTTTTTGCGATCTGCATGGCAATTATAGCGGGTATCATCTATATTCTCTTGAAACGATACCGCTCTACAAGTGCGGCCATCGCTTTTGCCATCTACCTGGTACTGGGAAGCTGGGCGACGGCAGAGGGAAGATTTGACCTTATTCCCGCATGCTTGATGTTAGGAGCAATCATCCTGGCTGTACGAACGAGATGGAAATGGGCATTTGCATTATTGGCCCTGGCAACACTCTTCAAATTTTACCCGGCAATCCTCATCCCACCATTCTTGATCGCGCAACAAATGCAGTCTAGAGAGAAGTGGTTCGCATGGAGCCGATGGTCAGCTTTGGGTGTGTTTCTCGGAATATGCGTAGTTGTATTTGCAGTCTCGCTCATACTCAATGTTGCGAACACTCTTTTCCCATTCAACTACTTCCAGAACCGGCCAATTCAGGTCGAATCGTTCCCGGCAACGCTGCTGTGGCTCGGCAGTTTATTTGGCTACCCCGTTCAATACACGTTCCAATACCAGTCGCTTGATTTCCTGAGTCCGTTAACCAACAAAGTCTCACTGCTGAGCACACTGCTTCTGGGTATGGGCCTCCTCTACACATTCTGGCTGCAATGGCGCGGCAAAATTGACCTACCCATGGCAAGTCTTTTGACCGTGCTCGTCCTACTCATAACCGGCAAGGTATTTAGCCCACAATACTTAATCTGGGTAGCGCCCCTGGTAGCGTACGTAGGCGGGTGCAACTGGAAGTGGCTGCTAAGTTGGGGCAGTGTCTCAATCTTAACGACGATTATCTTCCCTTTCATGTATGTCGATGTCGCATATATCCATGCCTATTATCCCGTAATTCTGGTACGCGATTTGTTGATTGTTGCAATTGTATGTGTCCTGCTATTTCAAGCTTCCAGGAGAACCGCTTTTGCAAAGTCTAGTGAAATTACGTAATCCAATTCAAGACCACGAAGTTTCACGCCGAAGCACCAGAGTAATAGCGCAATCCCAGCTTCCAGAACCAGCGCGCGAAGAGCAACAGTGCAATGGTAAGCACTAGAGCTTCCAGGAGTGTTGCTATTGTCAGGCGCCCTGTGAGTGCCTCTGCCGGCACGGTGACCGCGAAGGCCACGGGCACAAGAAATGTCAGACCCACCTGCAACCAGTTAGGGTAAATTGTGGTCGGCCAGCGCCCGGCTTGATAGACGCCTTGAAAAAGCTCCAGGATATTCTCCATGCGAATCACCCAGAAGACCCCGGTGGTCATGATCAGCCAAAAACTGTAGATCATTAGCCCGCCCAGGAGCAGCAGTGCAGCGAAAGTAATTGCTTGCAGGATGCCCAAGGTGGACTGGAGTTGAAAGAAAGCGACGAACAACACGCCCATGCCCAGCAGTATATCTGTGGCCGACCAGATATGTACCTGGCGCACACTCACCTGCAACTGGGCATCGGCTGGCCTGGTAAGGATATAATCCAGCGTACCTTGTTGCACGTCATTCAGCAGTTGCTGCATGTTAGGCTGAATTGTTACATTGATCAGGCCGCCCATCAGAGTATAGACGCCCATCACAACGAGCAACTCTGAACGTGACCATCCGGCCAGTGTCGTGGTATGGCTGAAGACCAGCGCCAGCCCAATGAGTCCCGTCCCCAGCGCAACCAGGGATTGGAACAACTGGATAAAGAAATTGACCCGGTATTGCAGTTCGTTCATCGCACCAATGCGGAAGAATAGCCAGATCAGCTTGAACATGGGATATACTCCTGTTAAAGTTTCAATTACCGACCGAAGAAAAATGGCGGACACCAAAATGCCAGACGAGCCGAACGAGCAACCAACTTGCAACAATCCAAAACAGTTGCATGCCAAGTCCCAGTAGAAGCTGCTGGGGTGAAAGCTGGCCTATGAGCGCTTCAATAGGATAACCGAACGTCCACTGGAATGGTAAAAAGCTAGCAAGCTGTTGCGCCCAGGGTGGCATGAGTGATAGTGGAACGAGGCGGCCAGAAAGCAACAATTCGATGGCAAAGTAGAGTTCGTAGAACGCGCCCACGCGTGTTGTCCAGAAGGTCATCATTCCCAGCAGCCATAAGAGCATTGAGCGAATGAGATAGGCGCCCCAGATTGCAACCGCAAATACCGCAACGTCGAAAGGGGTAGTGTTAAACGTTGGGTGAAAGAGCAATGTCAAGATGAAGGCGATGGGCAACCATAGTATGATTACGACGAATTTCATGCCCGCAAAATAGGCCAGGTCGTAGTGAAGAGGGTGAAGTGGGCGTAATAGCATCGCAGAGAGCTCCCCTCGCTGAATGCGCGACTCCCAGCCATAGGGAGTGAACACAATATTGATATTACGCACCAGGGTCCAGACGATGTAGTAGGCAGCGAAGCTTCCAGCAGTGTAGCCACCGACCATGCCCCCTTGTTCCTGTGCTACCGTTGACCATACTACCAGGTAAATGACCGGTTCGGCAATCATACCGATCATGTAGAAATATTCACCGACGCGATACTGGAATGATGTCATGATTGCAATCTTCATCGTTTGTAAGTAAAAGTCAAGCCTGTATTTCATATTGCTAACTGCTCCTGTGTGAATACCTGCTCGATGACATCCTCAATAGGGGGATCTTCGATGGTGAGGTCGATGATGGGGCATTCGCTGAGCAAACGCGACGTGATGCTCGGAGTCTCTACCTTGGGTATG
>WNFX01000579.1_pt1 | contig 39881 bp, 31 predicted proteins | sample 5400111 | NCBI WGS metagenome assembly WNFX01 (sample SAMN13153363, study PRJNA577476) | soil metagenome | isolation source: 40 cm soil or saprolite under grassland replicate 1 | place: USA:California | collected 2016-06-15
CCGCCGTCCCCGCCAGGCGGCCATGAAGAACTTCCCCCACAGGTGGATCACCATGAAGAAGAAGAACAGCTCGACGCTCCACAGGTGCAGCGAGTTCACGAAATGACCGACCGTCGAGGTGTGCCACCAGGCCGCGCCGGCCAGCGCCAGCCACGCCCCGGACACCAGCACCCACACGAACGCCGCGATCGTCAGCACCCCGAACACGTAGATCCAACTGGACACGTACGCCGGCTGCCGGTCAGGCAGCAGCCGCTCCGGCGGGAGCGCCGCCACCGCACGCCGGCGCAGCGCGCCGGTCCAACCCCCTCCGCGGTACGGGTCCTCCACCTGCTCGGTCATGGCCGGCGCCTCCCACTCGGGAACGGCAGCAGCAGCGCCAGCGCGAACACCGCCACCATCACCGCGATCACCACCAGGTTCGCCACCGAAAGTTGGATGACCCCCCAATGCAGGTAGTGACCCGGATGGTTCAGGTTCACCGGCGCGGCGACAAGGGCGACCATCACGCCTCCCACTATCGAGCCGAGATACGCTGCCGGACCTAGCTCGTCGGCCCGCGTTGACGGATTGTCGTCCTACCTGGCCGATGTGACCAGAGCCGAAAGACCCTGCGCCGAGAATCCTCGACAGGTCAAGCCAGAGCAAAGCAGACCCCGCTGTGATTTGGCAGTCTCAGACAGTCCCGGCTGGCCTCGGTCGAGTCGCTGGCTGATTCTTACCCGCAATGCCATCAAATCTTGACCGGCTCATTGCCTGATTGCTCGGTCGTCGTTTCCCACCGGTCGGTACTCTGGGCATCTGGATGCCGGCCGGACCAACGGGCCGGGCATCCGCGGCCCCGGCAGCCGCGGGAAAGGGGAGACCTCGGTGCCGGTGGCACCCAACCAGACCACCGTCCGGGAGCGCCGCGCGCGTTACCGCGAGAACATGCTGACCGGCCTCAACGCTCTCGCCGAGATCTACCACACGTACTGGGGCGAGTTCTTCCACCTCGCCGTGTTCGAACCTGGCCACGACCCGGCCGACCTGGCCACCGCCTACGAGCGGACTCACCAGCGCTATCTCGAGGCGATCGGAGGCGGCGCGAGCCGGACGGATCGTCGATATGGCCTGCGGAAGCGGCGCACTCTCCGCCTGGCTGGCCGACCACACAACCGGACAGGTGATCGGCGTGGACCTGTCCGACCGGCAACTCGCCCACGCCCGCCGCCGGCTGGCCGCCCTGCCACGGCCGAACCTGAGCTTCGTCCAGCGTGATGTGATGCGCCTGCAGGACCTCGCCGAGCCGCCGTTCGACGCCGCGATCTGCCTCGACGCGGCGTGCTACCTACCCGACCGACCCGCCGCCCTGCGTGCGATCGCCACCCGACTGCGGCCCGCAGGCCGACTGCTGCTGGTCGACTGGTGCCGCGCTGAACGGGTGACCGCGCTGCAGCAAGAACTCATCCTCCAGTCACTGTGCCGATACTGGGCCATCCCAGAACTCGAAACCGCCGCCGGCTACCGACGGTCATTCCAGCGCGCCGGCTTCCACGTCCACTCGGTGGAAGACCTGTCCGGCCGGTCCTGCCGAACTGGGAGCGCGGCTACCAGGCAGCGCTGCGGGCCCTTTCCGAGCCGATTCGGATCAATCACCTCCTGCGTATCGCCGCCGACACGGTCAAGCACGACACGGTCGCCGTCCAGGCAGCCAGAGACCAATTCCAGGTCGCCCTCCTCGCCAAGGCCGCGGCCGAGGCCGGGGCGCTGCGCTACGTGTCCGTTCTCGCCGAACGCCGACCGGACCGAGTCGCCGTCAGCAATTTCGGGTAAGTGGCTCTACGCGGCCAAGCGAGGTGGTCGCCCTCTGATCGGGGTGGGAGTGTGCCACTGGACCGTAGTGCAGGAGGAGGCGGAGGCCTCGTGGCAGCGAGTCCCCGACAGCTTGCTCAGCAGCACCGTCAGCGGGTCATGTCCGCTGGCGGGTGATCGTTGAGGAACCCGTGGCCTGCCTCCGGGTACACATTCACGTCGCGAGGTACCCCGTAGATGGCAAGCGCCCGCTCCAGCCGGCCGGCGACCTAGTAACCCATCGGAGAGCGGTCCTTGGCACCGTAGCTGGCGACGAGCGGGCAGGCACCGGCCAATGGCCGCTCGGCGTCCTTGCCCTACCAGGACAGGTCGGGGGCGGCAGCCAGGTAGACCTCCCCGGCCAGCCAGTCGGCCTGCCGGCGCAGATCCGGCTCATCCCGCCGAAGTCGTGCAGCACGACCACTCCCGGCCAAAGGCCCTGGCCGGCCGGGGTGGCCAGGTAGGTCGGCATGTCCCCACGCGGGGTGAGGACGTTCACCTCGGCCACGGCGTCCTCCTGAGCTCCGCCGCGGAGGATGTCACACGGCTGGCGGCAACCGTAACCCCATCCTGCGGCCAACGCTGGGGGCCGACAGCCGGTCGGCTCACCGGACCAGTCGTCCAAGCCCAGCGTGCCGGAGTAATCGCCGAGCGGTGGGCGCTTCCCGCGCGTAGTACCGTGCGACTACGGGTCGGGACGCTGCTCACTTGCGGCCCACAACCGTCGACTCTTGCCGCGCCCTGCCTCGCGCGTCGACCTGCGCCCGACTGGAGGCCCCCCATGACGAAGACACCCGGCGGCGGCCCGCCCCGGACGTCCACTGCGGACATCGTCGAATTGGTCGAGACCCGGACTCCGCACAACTACCATCCCTTGCCGGTGGCGATCGCCGAAGGCAACGGCGCGTGGGTGACGGATGTCGAGGGACGGCGCTACCTCGATTTCCTGGCGGCGTACTCCGCGCTCAACTTCGGTCACTGTCATCCCGACATCATCGGTGCCGCCGAGCATCAACTCCGCCGGCTGACACTGACGAGCCGCGCATTCCTGCACGACCAGCTCGGGACCTTCTGTGCGGAACTCGCCGAGCTGGCCGGCATGGAGATGGTGCTGCCCATGAACACGGGCGCGGAGGCCGTGGAGAGCGGACTGAAGGTGGCCCGCAAGTGGGCGTACGACGTCAAGGGGGTTCCACCGGACCAGGCCAATGTCGTCGTCGCGGCGGAGAACTTCCACGGTCGGACGATCACCCTCATCAGCTTCTCGACCGACCCGCTGGCCCGGCGCGGCTTCGGACCCTACACGCCGGGATTCCGGATCGTTCCTTACGGTGACGCGGCGGCGCTCGAGGCGGCCGTCGATGACGACACTGCGGCGGTACTGCTCGAGCCGATACAGGGTGAAGCTGGCGTGATCGTTCCCCCGGTCGGCTACCTCGCAGCCGCGCGGAAGATCTGCAGTCAGCGCGGTTCGCTCTTCATGGCGGACGAGATCCAGACCGGACTCGGCCGTACCGGCACGACGTTCGCCTGCGAACACGAGGGTGTGCGTCCCGATGTTTACCTGCTGGGCAAGGCTTTGGGGGGTGGCATCGTCCCGGTGTCCGCCGTGGTCGCCGACCGGTCTGTCCTCGGCGTTCTTCATCCGGGCGAGCACGGCAGCACCTTCGGCGGCAGTCCGATTGCCTGCACGGTGGGTCGCACCGTCGTCGCGTTGCTGCGAACTGGCGAGTACCAGAAGCGGGCCAAGGAGCTCGGTGTCCACCTCCACGAGCGTCTCAGCGCGCTCGTCGGCGGCGGGCTGGTCGAGGTGCGCGGCCGCGGACTGTGGGCCGGCATCGACATCGATCCGGCCCTTGCGACCGGTCGCGAAGTGTGCGAGCGGCTGATGCAGAAGGGCGTACTGGCGAAGGACATCCACGGGTCGACCCTCCGCCTCGCTCCGCCGCTGGTGGTCACCATGCAGGAACTCGACCAGGCCGTCGACGCGCTCGAGCAGGTCCTGCTAGAACTCGACCTTGAACGCAATGTGTCCCGGCGGCGGCGCCTCACTGCGGGATGAGGCGAGGCGCATAACCGCGGGATGAGGCAGTACGTGGCGGGCCCGCTGCAGTGCATCCGGGAAACCGTCTGTGCTGGCCTTCCCCGGGTCCGCTAGCCTGGCTCTCCCGCGAGGGCGGCGACGACGACCTCGTGCCCGCGGTGCGCCGCCGACCGGGACCACGTACCCAAAGCCCGGCCAGCAGGTGGAGTTCGGCGTCGCGCAGTCTCTGCGATGCCAGCAGGGTCAGCTGCTGGCGCCCACCCGCACGCCGGTGATCGCGAACCGCTCGACCGCCGCGCCATGGCCATCGCTGGAGACCGCGATCGTCAGCACGGCCTTGAACCGCGGGCTGAACCTCCGGCGTTGCTCAGGCGTGGACGCATCCTCCTCAGCCGAGAGGCCCTGTCGAAGATCAGTGGTACACCTCAGATTGGGGTGTCTTCACAGTGGGCGCCCGGTACGGTTTGGGAGGCGGCGGCGTGCGGGCCGAGGTCGGCCAGGGTGAGAGGGTGAGCTGGGGGCGAGTCCAGGACGGTGCGGGACTCAAGGTGCAGGTCGGGTGCGCGGAAACCTACGCGAAGCATCCGGCGATCGGCCTGGTGCTGCCGGCGATGGGCTACGGCGAGGCCCAACTCGCCGAGTTCGGCGGGACCATCCGAGCCGCCGACGCCGACGCGGTCGTCATCGGAACCCCGATGGACCTCGCCCGGCTCGTCGACCTCGGCCACCCGGCCCGCCAGGCCAGCTACGAGCTGCGGGAGATCGGCACGCCCACGCTGGCCACCGTGCTGGCCCCCTACCTCGAGAAGTGGCGCCCCCCGCTGACCGGGCGGCCTCCGTCTCACAGCAAGGTGTCCAGGGTGACGAAGTCGTAGCCGCGGCCACGCACCGCGGAGATGACCGCCGGGACGTTGGCCTCTTGTCCCCGGCTGTGCCCTAGTCGGATAGTGAGAATGCCGGGCGGGCGTCGTACCGGCTCGCCACAGGGAGGTGCACAATGACCAATGTGGACACTGGCGGCAGCGCAACCATGGGCACCGAGGATTCCGGCCTCACGGCCCGGGCGGAGGCTCGCAAGCGGGTGGAGGCCCGACGGGAGTTCGGCTCGCACGTCTTCGTCTACGTCGTCGTCAACGCGTTCCTGATCGCAACCTGGGCCTTCACCGGTGCCGGCTACTTCTGGCCGGCCTGGGTGCTGGCTGGCTGGGGCGTCGGCGTAGTGCTGCACGCCTGGGACGCGTTCCTGCGCCGGCCGATCACCGATGCGGACATCGAGGCTGAGCTACGGCGTCAACACTGCTGATCCGCGCAGGAGCGCCCACCGGCGGCCATCGTGTCGAGGGCGCCGTCCTCCTCGCAGGGATGATCGTGCCGCTGATGTTCACCAGGCAGCATATCGGCCGGGGCGGGAGCTCCCGCCCAGCAGCGCGTTGGCTGCTGCGCGGGAGCGGATCATCGGCGACGGCAGCGGCCCGTCCGGCGAGCCGCGAGGGCGTGCCGACGGGTTGTGTCAGCTGCGGACGACGGCGACCGGGCATTCGGTCAACGGTCAGCTCGGACCGGGCCCTCCGGCCCTGGTGGCAGATCCGCAGCGGGCGTCACGATGAGACGGTCAAGGCAATGCCGGCAGGAGGTGCACCAGTGATGCGTACGCTGGTGGTGTTCGAGTCGATGTTCGGCAACACGCAAGAGATCGCGACGGCTGTCGCCGACGGCCTGTCGTCCCACCTGAGCGTCGATGTCGTCGAGGTCGGCGCAGCGTCCACGGGCATCGGCGACGACGTCGAGCTCCTGGTCGTCGGCGGCCCGACCCACGCGTTCGGACTGAGCCGGCCTGGAACGCGACAGTCGGCCGCGGAGCAGGCCGGAGAGGATCTGGTGTCCGCTGGTATCGGGCTGCGCGAATGGCTGGCCGCTGTGCCTCGAGGATCCGGGCGCGTCGCGGCCGCATTCGACACCCGGGTCAAGAAGCCTGGCCTGCCGGGCTCGGCTGCACGCGCCGCCGGGAAGCGGCTGCGCCGGCTCGGCTATCACCTGGTCGTTCGACCGGCCAGCTTCTATGTTGCCGGCACCCCCGGTCCCCTGCTTCCTGGCGAGCGGGAACGCGCCCGCACCTGGGGCGAGAAGCTCGGCTCGGAGTTCGCTGCGAGGCACCCCGGCCGAGTCTCCTGATCCACAGCCGACTAATCCGGCCCCGGCGCAGCATCCGCTCTCCCGGCCGGTGCTGTCTTCGCCCCCATCGCAAAGGAGTTCGTCGACTTCCTGGGTAGCCAGCCGCCGTACGACGCGCTGGACACCGCCGAGCTGGAGCGGCTGGCCGACCGGCTCGAGGTCGAGTACCTCACCGCCGGCACCGTCATCGTGCCGGCCGGCGCGGAGCCACTCGATCACCTGTACGTGATCCGGACTGGAGCAGTCGAGATCCTCGATCGCGGCCGGGTGGTGGGCCTGCTCGGACCGGGTGACACGTTCGGGCAGGTGTCCGTCCTGTCTGGACTTCCACCTGACCCGTCCGCGCGCGGCGGAGGAGACGCTGTGCTACCGGCTGCCGGACCCGCGGACGGTGCTGGCCCGTCCGGAACGGCTGCGGTTCACTCACCGCGCGACGCTGCGAGCAGCCGGACGGCTGACCGGGGCTGGGCCGGTCGGGAAGGACCGGCGGCCGGTGAGCGACTACCTGCGGCCGGTGGTCTGGTGCGAGGCCACCGAGCCGGTGCGGCCAGTGGCGGTCCGGATGAGCGAGGCCGGCCAGTCCTGCGCCGTGGTGCGGCTGCCGGCCGGCCAGTACATCGCTGGCTCGCAGCACCTGCTGGCCCAGAACACGGTCGTCTCGCTGCTGTGGACCAACGGGCCCGGTCCGGCCGGATCATGGAGATCAGCGGAGATAGCGGACGAGCGGGTCGTTGAGTGGCTGGTCGCTGGTCGGCGTGGGGGCGAGCCGGACCTTGATGTCGACGGCGGTCACGCCGGTGGGTGAGACGATGACCGGGTTGAGGTCGAGCTCGGCGAGCTCGGGTACCTCGTCGGCGAGCAGCCCGACCCGCAGGAGCAGGTCCTCGACAGCGGCGACGGCGAGCGGGGGCTGGCCGCGGTAGCCGGTCAGCAGCGGGGCGGACCGTAGTTCGGTGCGCGCTGGTTGGGTCGTGCGGACGGCCGCCCGGGTGCAGCCTCCGGTCGAGACACCCGAGGGCCCTGCGTGTCGCCATCGATGTGCTGGTCCGGATCCGGCGGGACGGCGCGGCCCAGGCGAGCCGAGTGGGCGGGGTCAGGGCAGCCGGACGTAGCCGTTACGGGCCTTCCACAGGAAGTACTTCTCGAACAGCAGCTTGGCGGCGTGGGCCTGCGGGCCGGGGATGAGCGCGGCGGCCTTGCGGGGTGGGAGCATCTTGTCGGCCAGGATCATGACACCGTTGTTGCCGGCGTCCAGCACGCACACTGCGGGGATGTCGGCGAACTTCTTCTCCCGGCCCGGCTGCTGGCCGCGGATCTGGGCGGCGATGTTCTCGGCGGCGACATGCGCCTGGGCCTCGGTGGGGAACCCGGTCTTGGGCACCCCGACCGGCACGGCGGTGGTCCACGGCACCGCGACCGCGGCAGCGATACCGACAGCGTAGATGTCCGGATAGGCCTTCGACTGGTAGGTGTCGTGCACCGGGACGTACCCCTTCTCGTCGGTCAGGCCGGGGACGGCGGCGACAAATGGCTGGCCGACGAACGGCGGGATGATCATCGCGTAGGCGAAGTCCAGGCTCCGGCCGTCGGCCAGCGCCAGCTTGCCCGGGGCGACCTCGGCCATCGCCATGTTGGTGACCGCCTGGATGCCCTCCTTCTTCAGGAACAGCCCGAGCAGTCTCTCCCCGCCGGGCAGCCCGCCGATGCCGAAGTGGCCGAGGAACGGCTCGGCGGTGACATAGGTCAGCGGCACCCGCTTGCGCAGCCCGGCCTTGCGCAGCCGGTAGGAGGTGTTGAACAGGAACTCGTAGGCGGCGCCGAAGCAGCCCGCGCCCTGGGTGGCCCCGATCACGACCGGGCCGGGGGCGTCCAGCAACCGCCGCCAGCCCTCGCCGGCGTGCTCGGCGTCCTCCAGCGTGGTGATCGTGTAGGCGGAGTTCGCCTCCGCCAACCCCGGGATGACGTCCATCTTGTTCCTGTAGCCGGTGGCGATGACCAGGTAGTCGTAGCGGTAGCCGCCGGCGGTGGTGTCCACCCGCTTCGTGGCCGGGTCGATCCGGGTGGCCGCGGCGTGCACGAAGTCGATGGCGTGCGACTCGAAGGTGGGGGCGAGCGGGAAGGTGATGTCTTCGGCGCGGCGCTTGCCGAACGGCAGCCAGATCAGCGACGGGTTGAACAGGAACCGGTCGGAAGCCGAGACGACGGTGACGTCGACATCGCCCTCCAGTTCGTGTTTCACGCTCAGCGCCGCGGTCAGACCGCCGAAGTTCCCGCCCAGCACCAGCACCTTCTTACGCACACCAATCACCCCTCGGTCCATCCGGTTGGGTCGAGGGTGTCAGCGCAGGCCGCCGGTTGAGACCTGCGCAAGGTCCCCGCCCGTAGGGACCAAAGACCCCAGCTGCACCCACGATGGTGACCTCGCCGTCGGTGACCAGCGTCTGGCCTGGTCGCGAGCCCCGCTCCGCGGTGCCCGGATCCGGGTGCCGTCACGACGACGCGCCGTCGGAGACCGCGACCTCGGCCGTGGTCGAGTCGTAGCGCTGCAGGTGCGCCAACGTGTGGACGTCGGTCACCCGCGCCCGCGGCGGGGCCTCGGTGCGCAGCCGTCGGGCCCGCTAGGCCACCGCGGTGGCCGGTCCGGCCGCCTCCACCACCACATACCCGCCGGCGTTGCGGACCGTCCCGTCCAGACCGAGCCGGCTCGCCAGCCGGTACACGAACGGCCGGAAGCCGAGACCCTGCACCGTGCCGCGCACCTCCATCCGGCACGCAGCCCGCGCTCGACCGGGCTCGGTGGTCACCGCAGCCACAGTAACCGTGCGTATCGGCGGACCTGGTAGCGGCCGAGCATCGCGATCAGCGGCGCGAACAAGGCGCGGAGGCCGCGCCGCGATGTCAGCGTGCGGCGCGGCGCGCTTCGGCGTCCGACTCGACCGCGTCTCGGGACTCGCTCAGCTCGACGATGCCGCTCCTGTCACGCTCGACCCAGACGGTGCGGCCTCCCACGACGCGGCGCTCGATACGCGGTCGTTCGTTCCGGTGGTCGGTCACGATGTCGGATCCCTCCCGGTCAGTCCGCCGAGCTAGCGCGCGGCAGACCCGAGCATGCGGGCTCCGACCCCCCGCGGACAGGGTCCGACCGCCCGCCGGCACGAGGACCTCCGCCCCTGGTCACGTGGGCTGCCTGGTCGGGCAGGGGACGGAAGTCCCCAGGGCGGACAGACCTACGCCGTTGTCTGACCCCGACCGTGGAAGCCACTCTCGGGTCGCCCTCGGTGCGGTCGTCCTCAGGCAGCAGTTCGCCGTCAGCGGGGACGTTCGCCTCTGCCGACCGGCAGAGCCTGCGGCGAGCATTGGTTTGGCGGCCTCGGAGGTGGTGATGGACGTGCTGGTGGCGTGCGCGTCGAAGAACGACGCGACCGTGGCCGGCGGCCATGGGGTATTCTGCGGCGTCCTCGACCCGGACGGCTTGACGGTGCCCGAGCGAACGGTCCGGCGGCTGCCCGCCGGCCGTGCCCTTCCACCCGAGGGGGAGCTCCGAGACTGGGAAGACATCGACGCCTGGGCCGGCGCGATCGCCGGTCAGATGTCCGGCCCGCAGCCCGCCGATCGGGAACCGGACAGCCATGTGCCCATCTGACGGCAGGGAGCGAACAGGCCGTGAGCGCGACCAGCTCGTTGGCGCCGGCCCGGCTCCCGTTCGGGAGCGCGGCGTCACGGTGCGGCCGTTCCCGTCCAGCCGCCGGCTGGTAACCGCGGCGGTCCGCGCAGGCCGGCGCATCGTGCCCATGCACGGGTTGTTCGATGTCGACATCACCGCAGCCCGGCGGCTGCTCGCCGCGGACGACCCGCCGTTGTCGCTCACCGCGTTCGTCGTCGCGTCGGTCGGCAGGGCGGCCGCGGCCCACCCGCAGGTGCACGCCTACCGGGACTGGCGCGGCCGGTTGGTCGAACACCGTCACGTTGACGTTCAGACGCTGATCGAGGTGGCCACCAGCCAGGGACCGTTCGGGCTGGTGCACGTCGTGCGTGACGCCGACGTCCGCAGCGTCACTGAGATCAGCGCCGAGATCCGGGCGGTCAAGACCGACCCCGGCGCCACCGCGACCGGACGCCTGCTGAGCACGGTGGCTCCCACCGCTGGGCGGATTCCCGGCCTGTACCGGGCGATGTACGCGGCGATGAGCCGCTCCCGCCGCGTCCACCTCGCCACCGGCACGGTGCAGGTGACCGCAGTCGGCATGTTCGCTGACGGCGGCGGCTTCGCCATCGCCCCGCCCACCTTGGCGTCGCTCGTCATCGTTGTAGGCGGGGCCAGCAAACGTCCCCGCGCTGTCGGCGAGCGCGTCGAGGTGCGAGACGCTCTCGACCTCACGCTGACCATCGACCACAACGTCGTCGACGGCGCGCCTGCCGCCCGGTTCGCCGCCGACCTCCGGCGGCTCATGAAGACCGCTGCCGTACTGGCACCGGCGCCCACCCAGCTGCGCTCCGCCGTCGCGCAGCGGGATGGAGGAGTCCAGCCAGCATGATGATCACCTCCCAGTCATCGCACCGCCGGTGGCGGGTTCGCTGGGATTCGCCTCCCAGTCCGGTGCGCTCGGGATCGGGCTGCTGGCCGAGAACGGCCGCCGCGGGCTGAGTGTGTCCGGCTTCGTCCGGGCTCTGGCGGTGCTTCTGGGCAGCGCCGAGGTCGACGCGGTCGTGGTCATCCACGCCGCGCTTGGAGTGGGCGAACCGGCCGCGGTGGCCGCCGCGATCCGCCGGTCCGCCGCGGCCGCTGGCATCCCGGTGGCGGCGGCGCTGCTCGGCACCGACGCCGGCGGGGCCCTCACCGACCCGGCGGTGTCGTTCCCGGCGGTGCCGGTGTACGAGTTCCCCGAGGCGGCGGTGCGGGCCATCGGCCATGCGGCCAGGCACGCCGCATGGGTGCGGCGGCCGCCCGGCACCGTGCCCTGGTGGTCCGATGTGGACTTGGCCGCGGCCAGGACCGTCGTCGCCGCGGCGCTGGGCACCGAGCCGGCCGGCGGTTGGCTGCCCGCCGAGCAGGCCGCCAGCCTGGTCGGCGCGTTCGGCATCCCGGTCTGCCGCACGCATGTCGGCGCCGTCGCGGTCGGTCAGCGGCGCGAGCCGGGTGGTCCGGTCGGCGAGTAGGTCGGTGGCGGTGCCGCCGAGCCCGGCGACGAGCAGCGGCGGGTACGGCTCGATCCGGTTGACACCGACCAGCAGCTCCAGTCCGGGCTGGACGGTCGGCTGGACGACCACTCCGTCGCCGGTGGTGCCGGCGCTCGACAGGGCGGCGAAGGCGTCCCGTACCTCGGCCTCGCCGGACAGTCCCAGCCGGACGCCGCCCACCTCAGTCTTGTGCACCGACCGGCCGCCCAGCTTCACCGCGACGGAGTATCCGATCCGGGCCGCCGCGGTCACCGCCTCGTCGGCGGTGTAGGCGGGCAGCCGGCGACCGGCCGCAGCGCCCGGACCGCTAGCCGCGGCACCGTCTGCCAATTGGCGGCAGCCGCCGGTCCGGCGCGTTCGGGCGCGACCCGCCCGGCCTGCACCGGACCGGCCAGCCTGACGCGCCGAGATTCCTTGAGCTGGCTACGACCCAACCCGGTATGGACGCATCATCTCGTTGTCCTCGTGCTCGACGATGTGGCAGTGCCAGACGTAGCGGCCGGGCAGGTCGAACAGCGCACGCACCCTGGTGATCTGTCCGGGGTACGCGATGACGGTGTCCTTGAGACCCCGCTCGGTCGGCTCTGCGGGCCGCGCTGGGCCGCCGTCGAACGCCTGCCGGTCCACCACGCTGAACTGCACCTCGTGGATGTGAATCGGGTGGGCGTCCTCGGTGAAGTTGTGGATCTCCCAGACCTCGACCGAGTCGAGCGCCGGGTTCTCGGTGATCGGGTCCATCCACTGCAGCGATGTCGCGGTGCCGTCCGGGTTGACCGTGCCGAGCAGGGCCTCCCGCGGGCCCACGCCGGGCAGCACATCGGAGACCGCCTCGTTCAGCGAGACCTTGCGGACGTTGGCCGGCGGCGCCGGAGCGACCGGCGGCGGCGCCGGGAGGGTCAGCTGTGCCGGCGGCACGCTGGTGTCCCGCCCGACCCGCGGCACCACGGTGAACCGCATCACCTGGCCGGTGGTGCCGGGGTCGGCGAACGGGAAGTCCACCCCCGGCACGCCTCCGCCGAACGGCTCGTCCGGACCCTCGTTGACCAGGTGGACCCGGGTGCCGACGGGGAGGCCGGTGAAGTCGACGATCACGTCGGCCCGCTCGGCCGGCGACATGAGCAGCTGGGTGGCCTGGACCGGCCCGGGCAGGAACCCACCTTCCGCGCCGATCTGCCAGAACGGCAGCGCCGGCACGGCCGGCCGGGCAGTCGGGTCGCCGGTCACCAGCTTCAGGATCACGAACCGGGCGTTGCAGCCGTTCAGCAGCCGCAGCCGGTAGCGGCGCGGCTCGACGTTCAGGTTCGGCCAGGTGCGGCCGTTGACCACCATCGTGTTGTGGAAGGTCTCCGGGTTCCAAATCGGTGAGATGTCACTGTCCGGGATGTACGGGCCGGCGAACCCGTCGAAGAACTCCCGGCTGCCGGGATAGAACAGCGACCCGTCCGCGTTGAACGACCGGTCCTGGATGGCGATCGGGATCTCGTAGTACCGGGTGCCCGCCGCGTCGCCGAGCGCCGGCGCCGGACCGGGCAGCATCCCGCTGGGCAGGTCGTTCGGTCCGCCGCGCAGCACGTAGAACCCGGCCGGGCCGGCGTAGACATTCAGCCGGGTCATCCCGAGCGTGTGGTCGTGATACCACATCGTGCTGGCGGCCTGGTCGTTCTCGTACTGGAAGACGGCCGTTCCCGGCGTCCACAGCTGCCCGACACCGGTCTCGAACTTGGCCCTGAACTCGTCGTAGAACGAGCCGACCCGGGCGTAGTCGGTCGGGATGTCGTTGGCCGCCGGGAGGTACCACGCCTCGGCGTAGCCGTCGCTCTCCTCGTGGCTGTGCCCGCCGTGCAGGTGGGTCACGATCGGCACCGGGCCGGTGTACGGCCCCGGGGTGCTGCTGAAGGCGGGCCGCATGTCCCGGCCGTCGACGCCGCCCGGCGGGTTGGCCCAGTGCAGCGTTGGGTCGACGGCGAGCAGGTGGGGTAGGAAGTTGCCGCTGGCATCCTTCAGCTCGTTGACCCACTTCACCCGAACCGGCGCTTCCCACTTCGCCTCGATGGTGAAGGCGGGATAGTTGAACGTAGCCGGTGACCCCACCGAGCCGTAGCTCCACACCGTGGTGACCGGCATCCCCGGCGGGAGGATCTGCTGCCGGAACTGGCGGACCGCGATCTCGTAGTAGCTCACCTGCTTGCTCCCCGGCCGCATGATCTTGCTGGTCCGCGGCATCGCCGGCGGGATCACCAGCTGCGTCACGTATTTGGCGATCCCGGCCGGGTCGAGCGTGCCTCCCGGAATGGGTTCCGCGTACGCCGGGCGGGCACCGCGCAGTATCGCGCCGGGTCCCAGCACAGCCGCCGCGCCGGTCATCCCGGCCAGCTGCACGAACTGCCGCCTCGTCACGCCGCTCGGCGGCAGCGTCGGATGGGTCATGGCCCTTCCCCTCTTCTCCGCAAAGAGCCGGTCCCGACCATTCACCGCTCCCCCACATGTGATAACGCCTGCCGGCTTGCCCCAACCAGGGCCGAAGTCCCTCAGCGCGTGGCCATCCGGCCTCCTGCGGCCGCCGCCGGACTCAAGTAGCCGGTCGGCGACGAGCTACGCGGACAGACCACCCCGGCCGGTCCCGGCGTCGTGAAGTCCCGGTCGAACACGCCAAGCTTGCTGCGGCGGGTCAGCGGGCTCCAGGGACCGATGTCCTTTCAGGACAGGGCCGGTGGTCCCCGACCCGACGACACCGGACCTGTTCCTGTGCGGCCTCGGACCCGAAGCACCCCGGCCGCCTGCGCGGCGCCGTCGAAGGGCGCGCTGGAGCGGGCGGCGGATCGGCCGCCCGGCCGGACCGCAGAACCGTCCGGCGGCCCAGGTTGATCGACTCTCCCGACCACCAGCCACCTCACCATAGGCGCCGGGGCCAGCTCGCTCCGCACCGAACCCGCCGCCCGGCCGCCTCACCGCGGCGTGGCCGGAGCCGACTTGGGCCGCGGGATCGAGACGACCGACCAGCCGACAGCGAAGCCTACGACGAGCGCCAGCCGGAGCCAGCCGGCCCAGGAGCTACCCCACACGGCCGTGCCGAGCAGCCACGGAAAGCAGGCCACCCACATGGCGATCTCAGCGACCAAGGGAAGGTCCCGCAGCCAGCTCCACACCGCGTCCAGCTGGCCGGCGATGAGCAGCGCGAAGAACGCCCCCCACATCGCCTCCATCCAGGCGAACCACAACGCCGACCCGGCCGTCCAGCTCCACGCCGGGGCCGGTTGTGGGCGTGCGACGGTCTCAGTCATCGTGGCCTCCTCTGCTCGCCAGTGGTCGGGACCGCAAGTCCGATCGTGCGCCGGCCGGTCCGGCGTCGCCAGGGGCGTACGGCTCGGACGGCGGCGGCGAAAGGCACTCTCGCCGGCCCGTCTCACTCCCCGACGGTGCCGCCGGTGAGCTCCGGCACGACGTCGAAGTGGCCGCCCGAACCGGGCGGTTAGGGCAGCAGGATGTCGGCGGTCGGCCGGCGTGGGGTGGGTGGTGGCAGGGGGCCGCGGGGGCGGCCGAGGCGGAGGATCAGTTGCGCGTGCCCGGGCAGGTCGAGTTCTTCCCGGACCCGCTCGCGCAGCCGGGGGATCTCCAGCGGCTGGTTGAGGTAGGACCCGCTGATGCCGGCGGCGGACGCGACCAGCAGCAGCCGGTGCAGCGCCTGCCCGGCCCGCAGCCAGTCGGCGCGCCAGTCTGTGGGGGTGACCAGGACCGCGACACCGGGGTGAGCTTCGAGCCGACCGCCCGGCAGCGCTGGTCCGGCCTCGCCGGCGGCGAAGTCGCGCAGCGGGAACTCCGCCATGTGCCCGGCGCTGGCGGTCGCGCCAAGGCTGGAGTACGGGACGCCGGCGTCGCCGCCGGCAGCCGGCCCGACCCAGCGGGCCAGTTCCGCGCGGAAGTCCGGGTTGGACTGCTGCTCGCGTTCGGCGGTGACGGCGAGCGCCGCCAGCCCGCGCCGCGATCCCAGCCGGACCACCCAGCGCAGCTCGGCGCCCTCGTCGGCGGCCACGTCGGTCAGCGTGACCTGCAACGGCACCGCCAGGCTGTCGTCGGTGAACGGGCCGCGGGCGGTACGCCGCCGCTCCAGCTCCGGGTACAGCAGAAGCTCCTCCTCGGTGGCAGCACGCCGGCCGGCGGCCGCGACGACCGCGGCCAGCTCGGGCCGGTCGCCGTCGCGGGCCAGCCGGACCACCGGCCGGACGCCGAGGCAGGCCACCGCCAGCCGCACCCCGTAGACCGCCGCGCCGACACCGATGAACAACTGCCGGTCCGCCGGGTCGGCGACCGGCATCCGGCGGCGCAGGTCGGCGTAGACCTCGACCTCCCCCGCCCGCACCCGAAACAGCCACGGCTGGGCATTGTGCTGCGACGGAGCCCTGGACGCGGCCCGGACGATCTCGTCCGCGTGCTGGCGCAGGTCGAACTCGCCGCCGGCCGGCGCGGTCATCACCGTCACCTCCTCGGCGGGGCCGGGGCTCCCCCGCCGCATCCAGCCTTGTCGCGGCCGAGCCGCACGGCCAGAGGCCCAGGTCGCCAAGACCGCGGGCCTTTCGGCACCGCGGCCACGCGGCCGACCCTGGCGATGCACCCCAGCAAATGGCATCGGCGCCAGCGCCGATCTACCCGGTCGAACCGTGCCGGTCGGCTGGTCGGCCGACACCGCCCGCCGCCGGCACGGCTGCCGGCGCGTCGAGGACCGCGAACAGTCGCTGCCCAGAGGCGCGGACCCCGGCCAGGGCAGCCGCCGCGGCCGGCAGCGGTGCCACCGGTTCGAACGCGGCCAGCGCGGTGAGGACGAGCACGGCGAGTGGCGCCCGGTCCAGCGCACCGCGACCGACCGCGTCCACGGCGAGCAGCAGCACCAGCCACACGGTTCTCTTGACGGCGGTCCAGTAATGCGGCCACCGGGGTCATCGGCGTGGGCAGGCCGCGCAGCCCGGAGTCCCACGACCAAGGCGGGGTTCCGCCGGACTCGACCCGGACGATCCGCGGGCCGCACCGCGGCTCGTTACGCTCGTCGGCGATGAAGCCGAGCACCTCCTGCCTGCATCGTTCGGTGAGTGACAGCCTTGCCGTCAATGCGCCATCGCGGTTCCGCTCGCTGCACGGCGCCTGGTCGCCCGACGAAGACGATCGGCGGCACGCCCCGACGTCGTGGCGGACGATCGCCACCGGGCAGGCGGCGTGGTCCCGCCGGACAGCCACCCTGGGACTCGGCGTGCCGCCGTCCTGCTCTGGCCCGGACCGGCCTGCCCGGGTAACTTACGATACCGTAACCTCCGGAGCAGGCGGTGCCCGTGCCCGAGTCCCTCTCTCCCGCCGCGGTGACCTTGCACGGCCATCGGATGCGGTACGTACAGGCGGGCCGCGGTCCGGTCCTGGTGCTGGTGCACGGTGTCCTCGGCAGCCGCCGGACCTGGAACGGGCTGGTGGCGGACCTGGCGCGGGACCACAGGGTGATCGCACCGGACCTGTTCGGGCACGGCGAGTCGGCCAAGCCGACCGGCGACTACTCGCTCGGGGCATACGCCGGCACGCTTCGTGACCTCCTGGACGAGCTCGGAGTCGGCCGCGCGACGCTGGTCGGGCACTCGTTCGGCGGGGGCGTCGCCATGCAGTTCGGCTACCTGTTCCCAGATCGGGTCCACGCCCTGGTGCTGGTCAGCAGCGGCGGACTCGGCCGCGAGTTGAGCGTGATGATCCGCTCTGCCGCGCTGCCTGGGGCCGGCCTGGTGCTACCGCTGATCGCGTCGAGCTGGATACAACGGCACGCGACGGCGTTCGGCCGGCAGCTGGACCGGCTCGGGTTGCAGCCCGACCCCGAGCTGGCCGAGGCGTGGCGCGGCTACCTCACCCTGGGCGACGCCGAGACCAGAAGGGCGTTCCTGGCGACGGTCCGCTCGGTCGTCGATGCGGGAGGACAGACGGTGACCGCGCAGGACCGGCTCTACCTGATGCGAGACCTTCCGACGTTGCTGGTCTGGGGTGCGCGCGACCGGATCATCCCGGTCTCGCACGCGCGCGCCGCGCAGCGGGAGATCCCGGGCAGCCGGCTCGAGGTGTTCCCGCAGGCGGGCCACTTCCCGCAGCTCGCGGACCCCCGGCGGTTCGCCGCCGTGCTGCGGGACTTCATGGCGTCGTCCACGACGCGCGGTGGCCGGCCGGCCCGCCGGACCGCGGCGACGTCGCCGGCCGAGCGACAGGGGTGACCAAAAGGTCCTACGAGAACGGTCGAGCCACCGATACTGGGTATGGGTGGCCGCGTGTCGAGCGCGCGGCCACCCGTCTGCCCGCACCCAGTCCGAGGACACCGCCATCAGCGCGCTGACCACGGTCAACCGAGCACGGTGAGCAGAGTGCGCGCGGCGGCACCGCGGTCGGTGGTGGCGATGTCGACGCGTCCTAGTCAAGGACATCGGCGACAAGGCGGCGCGGGCTTGGCATGGCCGGGCCGCCATAGCCGACCCGCAGAATGACCTGCGGCGCGTCCAACCTGGACTGGGCCACCAGCGCGCGCAGCGGCGGCAGCTCCAGTGGTTGGGTCATCAGGGACGCGCTGAGCCCGCGCATGGTCACCTGCAGCAGGACGCGCTGCAGAGCCACCCCGGCCCGCAACCAGTCGACCGGTCCGTCGCCGTCGGTGGACAGGACAGCCACCGTGGGCTCCGACTCGAAACGCGCGGCCGGGCGGTCCGACACCGGCCAGTCCAGGCCGAAGTCGCGGACCGGGAGGATCTCCATGGCGTTCCACGGGCCGAACGCCGAACGGGGCACGCCATCCGTCCGATCCGGACTGTCCGTGGTCCAGGCTCGCAGCTCGGCGCGGTAGGCCGGATCGTTTCGCTGCCGCACGTCGGCGGTTCGCACAAGCGCCAGAAAGGCGGCGGCCGCGTCCGGGTCGAGCACCCGCAACCGGCCTCCTTCGACCCGCGCCGCTTCCTCCAGCTGCCGGATCGCGTCGTCGGGGACGGGTCGGTCGGTGAACGGTGCACGGTTCGTGTGCCGGCGCGGGATGGCGGCGTACAGCGCGCGGTCGACGTCATCGACTCGTCGCCTCCCATGCAGCTCGACACTGGCCAGCCGTTCCGGAGCGGACCGATCCGGCAGCAACTGCACCCGGCAATGCCAGCCGTGGTACCTCACCGCGGTGCGGAGGTTGAACAGCGCGGCACCGCAACTGATGTGCAGCGACCGCCCGCTCGGGTCGATGACGCGAAGCCGCCGAGACAGATCAGCCCGCACTTCGATGTGCCCCGGACCGGCGGCGAACCGCCACGGCTGGGTGTTGTGAATGGACGGAGCCACCGTCGCCGCCCGCACGCAGTCGTACACCTCCCCCATCGTCACAGCGCTGCCGGCCATCGTCCTCACGCTCCGCCCTTCACGCCCCTGCCTGGCCCTCTCGTGCTGGCCCGCGTGCCGCAATGCATGCCGGCTGGCAGCGACCCAGTCACCCCGACGATCACCTGCGGGGACTCCTCGTCGTTCATTCCCGCTCCTGCCACAACTTCGAGCCGTGCTCCGACCCCTCCAGCACACGCGTCGCTGCACGTCTCGGTCAGAGGCGGCAGACCCTACATAGGCGGGTCTTTCGCCCCGCGGACCAACCAACCGTCTGGCCCGAGCTCCGACCGCGTCACCAGCGTCCGCCGGGTGTCCGTTCGCGACGTTTCTCGCGGAGGCGAGTACGGCTCTCCAGGCTCGTCAGGCGCTCGTTCAGCTGGCGCAGCTGCTCGAGGATCAGGCCCTCTTCCCGCCTGATCTCCCGCTCCTCCTCGCCCACATCGCTGACCACGATCGCCGAGGCCGCAACGGCTGTCAGCAATGCGAAGGACGCGATCCCGACGAACATCAGTCCCGCCGCGACCAGCCGCCCGGCGACGGTGGCCGGCACCACGTCTCCGTAGCCGACCGTGGTCACGGTCGTGACGGCCCACCACAACCCGGTGCCGACGCTTGGGTACCGCTCCGGGTCGGTCCGCGTCACCAGCAGCGCTCCGAGCACGACGAAGCCGGTCGACATGAGCCCCAGCAGCATCAGCGCCTGCAGCCAGGACAGTCGCCGCTTGTGCCGCAGGGAAGCCCGCAGCGACACGGCGCCGCTGCGTGCTCCGTGGCGGACTCCGCCCTCTCCGGACACGGCCGGTTCCCCTCGCCGACGCGTTCGCTCCGCTGTCGAGCCTGATGCAGACCGGGCGCCTGGACCAGGTCCGAAAGTAGCGCCAAGAAAGGCCATCGGTCCTCTGGGACCGGGGACGCGGCGCGAGGTGACCGTCGCCGCCGGTCGGCACCTGCGCCGGGATCAGCTACCGAGGCATCGGTGCGGGGAGACGCCAGGACGCCGCCCGGGCGGTAGCCCGCCGGCCGCGTCACTGGGTCTGGCGGGCCATCGGTCCCGCCGACCAGGGACCTTCCGCCCTGCTGTGCCGTCGTCCCGATCGGTGACGGTAGCCAGGAGGCCGGAGCGTCCGGTCGCTCACCAGAGAGGAGTGCAACATGCGTGCTGCCGTGGTCCCCGCCCTAGGCGCGCCGCTGGAGATCCGGGAGCTGCCGGTGCCCGAGCCGGGGCCGGGGCAGGTGCTGGTCCGGATCGAGGCCAGCGGTCTGTGCCACACCGACATTCACGCCGCCCGCGGCGACTGGCCGGTTACCCCGACGCCCCCGTTCGTGCCCGGACACGAAGGGGTTGGCCGGGTCGAGCGGCTCGGCCCCGGCGCCACCGGACCGTCCGAAGGGGACCGGGTCGCGCTGCCCTGGCTGGGCACCGCCTGCGGACGCTGCCGGTACTGCGTGTCCGGCTGGGAGACCCTCTGCCCGCAGCAGCAGAACACCGGCTACTCGATCGACGGGGGGTACGCCGAGTACGCCGTCGCAGACGCCCGGTACGCGGTCCCCGTCCCGGACGGCATCGACCCAGCCGACGCCGCCCCGCTGACCTGCGCCGGCGTCACCACGTACAAGGCGGTGAAGGTCTCCGGCGCCCGCCCGGCCGACCTGGTCAGCGTCGTCGGCGTGGGTGGGCTGGGACACCTCGCGGTCCAGTACGCCGCCATCGCCGGGGCGACCGTGGTCGGCATCGACGTCCAGCCCGACAAGCTCGACCTGGCCAAGCAGCTGGGTGCCAGCCACACCGTGAACGCCGCGCAGGAAGACCCGGCCGAGGCGGTGCAGCGGCTCGGCGGCGCCGACGTCGCCATCGCCCTGACCGTTCAACCCGAGGCCATCCGGGCCGCGTTCGACTCGCTGCGCCGCGGCGGCCGGCTCGTTCTGGTCTCGCTACCCAAGGACGGCATCCTCACCGTGCCGATCTTCGACACCGTGCTGAAAGGGATCAGCGTCATCGGGTCGATCGTGGGCACCCGCCAGGACCTCGCCGACGTCTTCGCGCTGCACGCCGCCGGCCGCACCCACGTCGCCGCCGAAACCCGCCGGCTCGACCAGGTCAACGACGCCTTCACCGAAGTCCTCAACGGCCGCGTCCCGGCCCGGCTCGTGTTCCGGTTCTGAGCCCGGCCAGGAGGACCGACTCGGGGAGCCCCGGCGTCCGGGTCAGCGGGCGGGGGTGGGCAGACGCGTCGACGAGACCCCGGCGGCGGCCTTGGCCGCGTCGGCGCCGGCCGGGTGAGCGTCGAGCACGCCGGACCACGTCGGGACGTTGGAGGCGGGCGGTGGCGCGCCGACGAAGGGCGCGCCGTCGAAGGGCCAGCTGAAGCGGGCGGCGGATCGGCCGCCCCCGCCGGACCGCACAACCGTCCGGCGGCCGAGGTTGATCGACTCTCCCGACCTCTCTCGCCGGCCCGTCTCACTCCCGGGCCGGCGTCGCTACGGCATCGGCCAGGAATGCACCGGCGCGCCGGTCCGGGCGTGTTCGACGTACCGGCGGGTCATCTCCCGCAGCGCCGCCGTGCGCTCCAGCCGGTGCCGCTGCTCGAGCCGCTCGACGGCGCCGGTCTGCCAGGCGGCGCCGGTCTGGCCCGAGCGGGTGCGGGAGGCGATGACGCCGAGGTAGCGGTCCCGGTCGGCGGACGCGACGCCCCAGGCGTCCAGACCGGACGCCGCGGCCGGGAGTAGCTCGTCCAGCACGAGCCGGTCGGCGCGCACGGTGTGGCCGCGCCAGCGCAGCCGCGCGGCCACCCCGTGCCGGGCGGCCCGGTGCAGGTCCTGCTCGGCCACCCGGAACGGCACGGCCGTCCAGGGCGGCGGGACGGTGTCGGCAAGGGCGCGGACAAGTCCGAAGTAGAACGCGGCGTTGGCGGCCATGTCGACGGCGGTCGGCCCGCTGGGCAGCACCCGGTTCTCGATGCGCAGCTGCGGACGGCCGGCCCGCACGTCGTACACCGGCCGGTTCCACCGCCACACCGTGCCGTTGTGCAGCCGCAGCTCGTGCAGGCCGGGCACCCGCCCGGCTGCGAGCGCCTGGTCGGGATCCTCCTCGTCGAACGCCGGCAGCAGCGGCGGGAAGGACTGGACGATCTGGTCGAACAGCTCGACCGGGCCGCCCACCCAGTGGTCGCCCAGCCGCACCCGGCGGGGCTGGCCGGCCGCTACCTCCTCCGGTCCGCGGGTGTCCAGCATCTGCTCGCACAGCGCGATCCGGGTCTCCGCCCATACCTGCCGGCCGAGCAGGTACGGCGCGTTCGCGCCGACCGCCACCTGGGCGGCGGCGACCAGCTGGGCGGCGTTGTAGAAGGCAGCGAACCGCTCGGGCGGCACCCGCAGGTGCAGCTGCATGCTGGTGGCGGCGGCCTCCGGCGCGACGGAGTCGGCGGACCAGGACACCGGCTCGGTGCCGTCGATGCGGACCGCGAACGGCCGCTGCCGCGCCGCGCGCATCCGCCGCGACAGCAGCGCATACCGCGGGTTGGCCGACAGCCGCTGGTAGGTCAGCTGCTCCGGGCTCAGCGTCGCCAGGATGCCCACGGCGACCAACCGCGCGCCCAGCTCCTCCACCACCCGGGACGGCCGGTGCAGGATCCCGGCCAGCTCATTTTCGTAGCCGGCCAGCACCGGTCCGCGCAGCAGCCGAGGCGGCAGGTTGACCTCCAGGTTGAACTGGCCCAACTCGTACTGGAAGTCCGCCCGGCCCAGCCGAGCCAGTACCGCTTCGTTCACCAGCCGCGGCCGGCCCAGCGGGTCGACCAGGTTCAGCTCGACCTCCATCCCGACGCTGTCCGCGTGCTCGGCGAACGAACCCTCCGCGACCATCCGGTCCAGCACCGCCACGCACCGCTCCAGCCGGGAGCGAACCCGACCGTCCGGACCGGCCGCCAGCGTTGCCGCCGTCACCCGCTCACCCACGATGCCTCCTCCCTCGGCGCGTGGCCCACACCCCCACCGTCCGGTGGCCGAGCCGGCCGCGCCAGAGCACAAGGCCCCTGCGTGCAGCCGGGACGCTGATCGCGCCCGACGCTGCGCGGCAGGATGTCCAGCATCGAGTCCGGCATCCACCACGCGACGGAATCGATCGCCCCGAGCAGCCGACGAGGCTGGGGCTTGTCGAAGCCGGCGAGCGCGATCGTCGGTTCGTCGCGATCAACGGCGGGATGAACCGCTACGGACACCGGTGATCCAGGAGCGTCGGCACGGTCCTCGGCGGAGCAACGCTCCCTGGATCACGCAGGTTGTCGACGTGCAGCACGCGGTCGGCGCACTCGGCCCAGCCCCGGGTCGATCCCGGAGCCCGCGGCGCGGCCGCAGGGTCGAAGGTCCCGGTTGGACTGTGATACGTGCCGAAGGTCCCTCGGTCGCAGGGCGGACCGACCCTGCCGCCACCACGGTTGCGGCGCCTAGGGTCGGGTCAGTCCTGCGGAGACGGACCGTGAGTGTCGGGGCGGAGCCCGGCCGCTGGTGAGGAGACCGGTGTTGAGCGGGTTGCGGTGGCTGGCGCGGGGTGAGGCGGACCTGCCCGGGAACGGCTCATGGTTGTCCGCGGCGGAGGCGGTGCGGGCTTCCGGCATACGCTTCACCAAGCGGCGCACCGAGTATCTGGTGCGTCGCTGGACGGCCAAGCATGCGGTCGCAGCCCAGCTCGGGCTGCCGGTCGATCCCGCCTGGTTCGGCCGGATCGAGGTGCGCAACGCCGGTACCGGCGCGCCCGAGGTGTGGGTCGATGGTCTGCCCGCCGGGGTCGGTGTCTCGCTGACCGACCGTGCTGGCTGGGGTGTGTGCCTGGTCGGCGGGGGATCCTGCGCGGTCGGCTGCGACCTCGAGCTGGTCGAGCCGCGGAGCCTGGGGTTCGTGCACGACTTCCTCACCGAGGCGGAGCAGCGGCTGGTGCTAGGGGCCAGGTCGGAGGCCGACCGCCAGGTCCTCGCCAACCTTGTCTGGTCGGCGAAGGAGAGCGCGCTGAAGGTGCTGCGGACCGGCCTGGGCCGGGACACCCGCTCGGTGGAGGTGCGGCTGCACGGCGAACCCGGCCCGGGCGGGTCTGCCGACGGGTGGTCGGGGCTCACCGTGCGCGGCACCGACGGCGATGAGTTCCCCGGCTGGTGGTGCCGTCAGGGCGCGTTCCTGATCACCGTCGCTTACGACGCCCCAGCCGGACCGCCGATGTCCATCGGGGACCCGGCCGGCATCGCCGCCGCCGAGCCGGTGCACAGCTGGCTGCACCACCCCGTCTAGACCCGCCTCACCGTCCCGTCCGGGCCATCCCGCGTTCCAGAGCGTCCACAATGTAGGGGCGGAGCCGGGCGGCGGGGATGATCCGGTCGACCGAGCCGACCGCCTGAGCCCGCTGGATGCTGTGGATCCGGTCGAACTCGGCGGCGACCTCGCCCAGCTTCTCCGCGCGCACCAGCTCGTACGTCTCCTGCAGGGTGGAACGGAGGCTGGCGGCGAGCCCGTCGCCGGCCGCGGCGAGCCGCTCGCGGAGGCCGACGATGCGCGGGTCCCGCTCGGCGCGAGCCTTGACTTCCCGGACGAACACGACGGCGGCCGCCGGGGCACCGCCGATCACCGACGCGTAGGAGCCCTCGACCGCAGCGATCTCCAGCTGCTCGTTCAGCCGCTTGGAGAACACCACGAACGCCCCGCCGTGGTAGCGGGAGACCACGACGAAGACGACCGGCCCGCGGAAGTTCGTCACGGCCCGGCCGATCTCGGCGCCGTACTCCAGCTGCCACCGGCGCATCGACTCCGGCGATCCGTCGAACCCGGACAGGTTCGCCAGCACCACCACCGGACGGTTCCCGCTGGCCGCGTTCAGCGCCCGCGCCACCTTGCGGGAGGACTGCGGGAACAGGGTGCCCGACGTCCACGCCGGCGGCCCGTCGGCGGGAAGGTAGCCGCGCCGGGCCAGCGAGCGGGACTCCAGGCCCAACAGGCAGACCGGGATTCCGCCGATGTGGGCGTCCCAGACCACGGCGGTCTCCGCGGCCCGCCACCGGCCCCACCGCTCCAGCGGAGTGGCGTCGGCGTCGACCACGGAGCGCATCACCGAGCGGATGTCGAACGGCTTCTTCCGCTCGGCGTTGCGGGTCGGCGAGAACACGTCGCCGACCACGGTGAAGTCGCTGCCGCCGATCGGCGCGTGCGGCGCCCCCCGCACGTCCCGGTCGACCGGGTCGGTCGTGCTGGCCCGCCGCGGGAAACGCTCCCCCGGCACCACGTACGCGTGCTCGTAGTGCCGCAGCAGGATGTCGCAGGCGCCGTGCGGGTCCGGCGCCCAGTACTGACCCTGCCCGTTCGGGCCCATGATCCGTTCGTAGCCGCCGATGCCGGCGTTGTCCTCCGCGGACACACCGCCGGAGAAGTCCAGCGCCTGCTTGCCGGTGAGCACCATGGTGCTGGCCGGCGTCATGACGAGGATGCCGCGGGTGTGCTGCAGCATGGTGGCCTCGGCGTTCCAGTACGGCTGAGCGCCGACGTTGATGCCGGTCACCACGACGTTGACCTCGCCACCGGCCTGGGTGAACTCGATGATGCGGCGCAGCACCGCGCCGATCCAGTCCATGTTCTCGGTACCGGAATCCATGGCGATCCGGGCGCCGGAGGACAATGCGAACCACTCGAGGGGCAGGCGTTCCCGCTCGGCGAGGTCGAGCGCGGCGATGATCCGCCGGCACTCCGGCTCGGCGAGCGCGCCGAGGCTGCGGGTCGGGTCGCCCAGGATGGCGACTCGGGTCATCCCCTCGGGCACCTTGGCGGTGTAGTTCGTCGTGAGCCCGACGACCAGGTTCGCGCTGTTCTGCCCGTACGGGCGGTCGACCGGCACCAACCTGCCGTCGGAGTCGAGGTCGTGCTCGACGAAGCGTCCGGCCGGGAAGTCAGTGCCCTCGCTGCCCGGCGGTGGGGTGAGCATCCTGATCAGCTCGTATGGGTACGGCGCGGCGACCCGCTGCGCCCGCAGCACCTTCTGGCGATACTCGGTCAGCGGCCGGATCGGCGCGTCGCCCGGCGGGCGTACCCGGGTGGTCCCGCCGCGCTCGCCGAGACCCTCCATGTGCACGACCGCCTCGCGCAGCTCTCCGTTCTCGGGGATCCGCACTCGCAGCACAACTTTCTGCAGGCCGACGCCGGCGGCCAGCGGGCCGAACCGGTCGGCGAGCGTCGCCCACATGTGCCGCGGCATTTCCCAGGGCGGGCGCACGTTCAGCACGATCCGGTTGGCTTGTGGACGGTCCCGGTGCGGCACCGCCGCAAGCGCGCTGCGCATCGCGGCCAGGGCCTGCAGCCCGATCCGCTCCAGCCCGGGGTACCCGATGATCCGGCCGGCCTCGTCGCGGGCCGGGGTCATGTCCCGGACCTCGGCCATCGCGAACAGCCGGACGTCCTTAGGGTTGGCGTGCGCCACACCGCGGAACAGGAAGACGTCCTCCGGCGACAGCAGCCGCTGCAACGAGAAGTTGCTCAGCCGCCACAGCTCGATCCGCTCGGCCAGCATGGGGTGCAGGTTGCGGTAGACCGGATCTTCGGCAAACTCGCCGTGGCTTTCCCGGAATGTGACGTGCTGGGTGCGGGCGTACTCGGCCGAAAGCCCCGCCAGGCTGGTCGCCGTCACGTCCAGGCGATGCAGCCGATGGCCGAAGTCGCAGCCGGCCACGCGGTCGGCCAGGTCGGCCGCCATCGCGTCGTTGTCCGGCATGTCGCCTTCACGCCAGGCCACGAGATCGACCACGACCGGGCGGTCCGGATGGGCATCGGCCAGGTGCCCGGCCGCGTCACGGGCCAGCGCCTCGATGTCCGTCAGCGGCGCGTAGCCCACGACAAGGTGGACCCGCTCGTCGCCGAGCTCGTACTGGGTCGCGCAGAGCAGATGCCCGGCGCGCTGGTCGAACCGGATCGGGCCCAGCGCGCCGTACCGGTAGAACCGCCGGACATGCGTCTCCAGCAACGCTGCCCGCAGGTGCGGATTGTCGGTCTGACGCCACCAGCGCAGCAGACCGGCTCGCATCGGCTGCGGGCACCGGACGAGTCTCTCGATCAGCGCCTCGCGGTCGGCCGGGTCCGGGCCAGCGGCGAGCGCGGCGAGATGACCGTCCATGTCGGCGTAGATCTCGGCGACCCTGCGCTCGAGCACCGGCTCGTCGATGTGGTGGAACACCACATCCCGGGTGAGGTCGGCGACGAGCTGGTACCGGTCTTGAGTGGCCGCGGCGAGCCGGTCGAGCCGGGCCCGCAGGTCTGCCTGTCCGGCGGCGCCGACCGAATCGCCCGGGTCCTGCTGGTGGCGGTCTCGCAGCCGGCGCTGCAGGATCGCGTTGACCGCCGGCACGAGCTCGCCGACCCGTCGGAACGAGCGGAACATCCACAGCACCGCCCTTTCCAGCTCCGCGGTGCGCTGCAGGCCGGTGACGCCGTACCTGGCCAGGGCGCGTTCGAGCCGGCCACGGAATGCCGCCGGCAGCCCGGCCCGGTCGGCGTCCAGCCACTGCAGGTAGGACAGCAGGTACTCCTGCGGGCTGGCGGCCTCCAGCTCCTCGAGATCGGGATCAGGATGCGGCCGGTAGAGCCCGGCCACGTCGGCGAACAGGTCCAACAGCTCGTCCTCGCAACGCGCCAGCGCGGACGGGTCGGCCGGCTTGTCCTCGGCAAGCCGGCGCTGGTCGGCCAGGACCTGGCGGGCGACTACCGGGGGCAGGTCGTAACCGAGCAGGTAGCTGCGTAGCGCCGCGTACACCGGCTCGCATCCGGACGCCTCGGCGCCCGAAGTGGACACGAGTTCGGTGAAGTCGACCACGGCCTGGCCGGTCTCGGATCCGACGGCTTCGCCGGCCTCCCGGATCCGCAGCAGCGGCGCGCCCGCGTCGACCTGGCTGTTCGCCGCGACCGAGACCTCGGTCACCTGCCCGCCAAACGGCGCGCCGAGCGTGGACTCCATCTTCATGCTCTCCAGCACAACCACCGGGTCGCCCTCGGCCACCTCGTCGCCGGGCGCGACCAGCACACGCAGCACGAACGCCGGCCAGCCGGCGCGGACCACGCCGCCGTCGTCGCGCGCGATCCGGTGGGTGATGCCGTCGACATCGACGAGAAACCCGGTGCCCTGGTTCACGGCGATGGTGCGGTAGCTGCGACCGGCCACGGTGAGCCCTCGCTCGTAGCCGTTCCGCCAGTCGACCTGGACGTCGACCAGATGGCCGTCAAGCTCGACGTGGTAGTCGCTCTGAGCGGAGCGGTAGACGCCGAGCCGGTACAGGTTCCCCCGGTAGCGCAGCCGAGCCCGGTGCCCGACCTGCTCGGGCACCTCCGGCCGTCCGCGCGCGGCGCCCGCGTGGAAGGCGGTCTCGGCGGCCGCCTGGTCGGCGTCGTACGCCTCGATGGCGGCCTGCAGCAACGCGACCGGCTCGGGCTCGGGCAGGTAGCCGCCGTCCGCGGTGAGCCGATCCAGCCATCGGTTGTCGAACCGGCCGGCGCGCACCTCCTCCCGACCCAGTAGGGACAGCAGGAACGAGCGGTTGGTGGTGCCGCCCTCCACCACGACCACGCTCTGCGCCAGCGCCCGGCGCAGCCGGGCGATCGCCTCGTCGCGGTCCCGGCCCCACGCCACCACCTTGGCGATCATCGAGTCGAACTCGGCGGCTACCGTGTCGCCCTCGGTGATCCCGCAGTCCACCCGGATGCCCGGTCCGGCCGGCAGCCGCAGCAGCGCGATCCGCCCGGGCGCCGGGCTGAAGCCGGACTCCGGGTCCTCCGCGCAGAGCCGGGCCTCGACCGCGTGCCCGCGCACCGGCGGCGGCTCACCCTCCAGCCGCCCGCCGCAGGCAACGTACAACTGCAGCTTCACCAGGTCCAGACCGGTAGTCTGCTCGGTCACCGGGTGCTCGACCTGCAGCCGGGTGTTGACCTCCATGAACATGAACTCGCTGGTCTGCGGGTCGACCAGGAACTCCACCGTGCCGGCGTTCCGGTACCCGGCGGCGGACACCAGCCGGACCGCCGCCTCCCGGATCGCCTGCTCGGCCTTGTCGTCCAGCGCAGTCGACGCGGACTCCTCGATCACCTTCTGGTTGCGGCGCTGGACGCTGCAGTCCCGCACCCCGACCGCCCAGGTGGTGCCGTGGCGGTCGGCGATGACCTGAACCTCCACGTGCCGCGCCGCCGGGATGAACCGCTCCAGGAACACCGACGGATCGCCGAAGACCAGCTCGGCCTCGGCGCGAGCGGAGCGGAGCGCATCGGCCAGGTCCTCGGGCCGGCGCACGATCCGGATCCCTCGCCCGCCGCCGCCGGCGGCCGCCTTCACCACGACCGGATACCCCAGCCGGGCCACCGGCTCGGCGGCCTCGGCCGGGTCGGGTACCGGGCCGCCGCTCCACGGCACGACCGGCACGTCCGCCTGCTCGGCCAGCCGCTTCGCCGCGATCTTGTCGCCGAGCAGCCTGATCGTGGCGTTGTCCGGGCCGACGAAGACGATGCCCGCCTCCTCGCAGCGCCGGGCGAACGACGCGTGCTCGGCGACGAACCCCCAACCCACCCAGACGGCGTCGACGCGGGCCGCGGTCAACGCCGCGACGACCCGCTCCTCGTCCAGGTAGGCGGAGGTGCGGTGCCCGGCGACCGGGTCGGCCACCGTGGCCGGGCCGAGGGAGATCGCCTCGTCGGCCGCCCGGACGAACCACGCCTGCGCGTCCGGGTCGGTGTGCACCGCGATCGTCCTGATCGGACGGTCCGGATGCTGATCGTTGAGCTCGGCGACCGCGTTGAGGGCGCGCATCGCTGGCTCGCCCCGGTTGACGATGGCCAGGCGGCGAATGATCTCGGTCACGGCGGCATCCGTTCGGGTCGTCGGCGGTTGGAGGTGGTCAGTTGGCCATCGCCGCGGCCAGCGGTCCGCGGACGTTGTCTGCCAGCACACCGGGCAGCACCACGGTGTGATAGCCCTCCAGCCGGATCAGCACCTCGCCGTGCTCGTCCACGACGACGCAGTCGTACCCGTCACCGCTCGGCTGGGCGACCGCATGCAGCCTTCCGGTGGCCGCTGCCGGGTCGCCGAGCACCCGGACCGCCTCGACGTGCTGCGGGAGACCGAGCCGCCCCTCCCGGCCGGCCTGCCAGAGCCCGGCGGTCTGGAAGCACAGCTCGACCAGCCGCGGCCCGATGACGGTCGGCAGGTTCTCCGGCACGTGGTTGGCCGGCAGGCCGTCGGCGTATCGGCCGATGCACCCGCCGTCGTACCGCCAGGCCCGGCCGACGACCTGGTACGCCGGGCCGTGGAAATACATGGCATAGACCTCTGCCGTTCCCACCGACGTGGCCGCCTCCTTCAGCGGCGTCTCGTCCCGCTCCGGTACCGGCGCGGCTGTGGACAGCCGCACCGTCCCGGTGAAGTGGGTCGTGTACTGCGGCCGGTCACTGCCCGGCAGCACCCGCTCGGCCTGCAGCCGGCAGTGGGCGAGCAGGTCGGGCCCGGCCCGGTGCACCACCGCGCTGATCGTCAGCGTCCGCGGCTCGTCCCGGTAGAACTTCACCGGCGCCAGGAAGTGGACGTCCTCCACCGCGGCCACCCGGCGTCCCGGCGCCAGCAGCCGGGCCACCTCGGCGAACGCCTCCACACCCATCACCCCGGGCAGCACCGGTGTGCCGTCGATGCGGTGGTGGTCCAGGAACGGCTGCCGGGCCGGGTCCAGCTCGGTCCGCACGACCAGTCCGGAGTGGACACCGGCGGTCTGCACCGTCCCGATCATCGGTCCGGTCTCGACCCGGTCGCAGGCGGCCGGATCCAGGCCCCCGGTCGGGTCGAACTCCTCGGCCATGATCCCCAACGACCCGGCAACCACGACCTCGCCGCACGCGGCGGAGCTGGTCAGCTCGCGCCGGATCCAGGCGACGCCGGCCTCCGGCGGCAGCATCTCGATCCCGGCCATCTCCATGATCTTCGGGATGGAGCCGCGGGTCGCCATGCCGATGCCGCCCCACGCGGTCCAGTCCAGGACGATGCCACGGGTCTGCGGCCGGGTCCGGCGGAAGCTGCTGGTCGTCTTGCACAGCAGGTCGTTGGCCGCGCTGTAGTCGGTCTGCCCAGCGTTCCCGAACCGGCCGGCGATCGAGCTGAACCCGACCGTCGCCCCGATCGGCATGTCGCCGGCCGCCTTGAGCACCGAGAACCAGCCGTCGCTCTTGACGTCGAAGACCAGGTTGTACTCCCGGGGCTGCTTGTCCGGCAGCGTGCGGCTGATCTCCAGACCGGCGGCGTGCAGCAACACGTCGATCCGGCCGCTGACCGACCGCACCTCGGCCATGACCCGGTCGACCGCGCCAGCGTCGGTGAGGTCGACCGCGTGGTAGTGGGCCGTGCCGCCGCCGTCCTGCACCGCCTGGATGGCGGTCAGCGCGGCCTGCAGCCGCTCGTACTTGACCATCTCCTGCTGCACCAGCACCGGCGTCGGACGCTTGCCGCGCTCCTTCAGCCGGGCTGCGATGTCGGTCATCAGCCCGTCCCTGTCAATGCTGAAGCGCTGCAGGTCCGGGTCGGCCGGATCGGGTGTCGGCGTGAGGTCGAGCAGGTGGAACGTCCCGCCGGACGCCTTGGCCAGGTCGGCCGTGATCGCTGAGACGATGCTCCCGGCCGCGCCGGTGACGAGGAAGACGGTGTCCTTGCTGAGCGCGAGCCCGTCCGTCCCGTCACCGAACGGCCGCTCGGCCAGCCCGACCGTCCAGCGCAGGTCGTCGGCGTGCCCGACCTCGACGCAGCCGGGGTCGCGCTGGGTCTCCGCGACCAGCAGGTCGGCCAGGGCGACGGTCTTCCTGCTCGCCGGGAAGTCGACCGCCTTGACCAGTGCCTCCGGCCGTTCCCGCTTGTACGCCTTGGTGAACCCGGTCACCGCGCCGCCGAGCGGAGCCAGCGCGCCTTCCCGGTCATAGCCGTGGTAGCCACCCAGCCGGGTGCCGGAGACCAGGAACGGCGCGTCGTCGGCGAGCTGGTGCATCAGCGCGTAGAGGTTCTTCACCCGGCGCCGCAACGCCTCCCGCCATCCTCCCAGGTCCAGGTCGGACAGTGGGCCCTCGTCGTCCAGCGCCGCCAACCAGTAAATGCCCCGCACCGGGCCGTCGGCCAGCCACCCGTCGAGCCGGGTGGTCAGGTCGTCGGTGCCGATGCCCGGCTCGACCGGCAAAGCGGTGGCGCCGAGCGCCTCCAACCGCTTGACCAGCGCCGCACCCACGCCGCCCTCGTCCAGCATCACCACGACCCGGCTGTCCGGGCCGAGCGTCACGCCGGTCGGCTTGCACAGCGCGAGGTCGGGGCGGAGCACCGGCACCGGCACCCGGCGTGGCACCCGGTCGGTTGCGGCGAGATCACCGGCGACCGCGGGAGTCACGTGCAGGCTGCCCGGCGCAGCGGTCTCGGCCGACGGCGCTGCCGACGCCGACGCCTCGGCCGTGGTCTGGCCGGTCTTCTCCCGGATCCAGCCGATCACGTGCGCCAGCGTCGGGAAGTCCCGCAACTGCAGCGCGTCGTCTCTGGCCACCCCGAACCGATCCCGCACCGCCGCGAAGATCTCCGCCTGCTTGACCGTGTCCACCCCCAGGTCGGCCTCCATGTCGAGGTCCACGTCCAGCAACTCCGGCGGGTACCCCGTGGTCTGCGACACCACGGACACCACGGTCTCCGTCACCGGGTCGGCCACGGCCACTGCCTCGGCCGGTGCCTCGGCAGCCGGAGTCGCCGCCGAAGCGGCTGTGGTCTGACCGGTCTTATCCCGGACCCAGCCGATCACGTGCGCCAGCGTCGGGAAGTCCCGCAGCCGCAGGGCGTCGTCCCGCTCGACGCCGAACCGATCCCGCACCGCCGCGAACACCTCGGCCTGCTTGACGGTGTCCACGCCCAGGTCGGCCTCCAGGTCCAGGTCCAGGTCGAGTAGCTCGGGCGGGTAGCCGGTGGTGTGCGACACCACCGACACCACGGCCTCGGTCACCGTGTCGGCCACCGCCACCGGCTCAGCCGCCACCGGCTCAGGCGCCGCCACCGGCTCGGGCGCCGATGCGACTGCCGGCGCCGGGGCCGGGATCAGAATCGGTGCGGTCCCCACCGACGCCGCGGGCGCGGCGGGCGCGGCCGCGGCAGCGACCGGCGCGGGTGCGGTCAGCGGAGTCGGCGCTGCCGGCGCGGCGGCCGGCACCGCCGGCGCGTCGTCGGCGACCACGCGCAGCCGGTGCTGCACGACCTCCAGCCGGGCGCCGGGCCGGCCGGCCGCTGTGTCCAACCAGGACTGCCATGCGGCCTGGTCGACGATCCGGTAGGCGTGGCCGAGCTCACTCGGCGCCTGGCGGCGCCGGTCGGCCTGCGGCGTCCAGCGCAGCAGGGACATCGCGATCTGCGAGCCGAAGCCGGCGGCCAGCCGCAGCGCGTACTCGACCGGGTAGGCGCCGCCCTGGGACAGGTTCAGCGCACCCAGCTCCGGGTCGGGCTCCTTGTAGTTCGGCACCGGCGGCACCACGCCGGTCTCCAGCGACTTGATCGCGACGACGTCCTCCACGCCGGCGCCCATCGCGTGCCCGGTGAACCCCTTCGTGTTGGTGATCACCACCGCGTCCGCCCGGTCCCCGAAGACGTGCCGCAGCGCGTTGATCTCGGCTGCGGCGCTGCCGCCGCGGGCCGGCGTGTAGGTCTCGTGCGAGACGAACACGGTGTTCGGCGCGATCGCGCGCCGGTCCACCCCGCGGGCCTCGGCCTGCCGCAGCAGCCTCTCCATCACCTGGCCGATGTGTGTCACGTCCAGCCGGGTGCCGTGGTACGCGCTGTTCGCGGTGACCGCGCCGAGCACCTCGCAGATCGGCTGGATCCCGCGCTCCCGCGCCGCGGCCGCGGACTCGACCACGAGCGCGGCCGCGCCCATCCCGACGATCATGCCGTGCCGGCGCCGGTCGAACGGGGTCGCGGCGTCCTCGACCACGTCGTCGGTCGCCGCGGCGCCGCTGGCCAGGAAGCCGGAGCCGATCCAGGGCATCAGCGTGTCGCTCGTCGCGTCGTCCGCGGAGATTACGATCACCCGACGGCACCGGCCGGCCCGGATCCAGTCCTCGGCCAGCGCGATGGCCTGGGTCGTGCTCGCGCAGGCCGCGTTGATCTGGGTGTTCGGGCCGCGGGCGCCGATGATCTCGGCGAACTGGGAGTGGCCCATCGACAGGCAGCGGAACAGGAACCGGCGGTCGAACACGTACGGCTCCGCCTCCAGCACACGCCGCAGTTCGGCGATCCGCCGGTCGGCCTCCGCGGCGGCCGGTTCGTCGCCGCGCAACCGAGCCCGTACCGCTTGCACGGCGGCCAGTTCGTCGTGACGAGCGCGGTCGGTGTGATACCGCTCCAGCTCGTCGGTGAACGCGTCCAGGCCGGGGAACGCCGAGCCGAAGATCACCCCGGTGTCGTCCCACATGGACTCGGGCAGCGACCACCGGTCGGCGAGCTTGGTGCCCAGCGTGGTGGTGCGGTAGTGGGTGACCAGCGGGATGCCGGCGTCCCGCAGCGCGTCGAGGCCCGCGCCGATGGCCAGCCGGGTGGACACGTCGTAGGCCTGGTCTCGCTCCGGCTCGACGCCGAACTCGGTCACCATGTCCAGCGGCGCGTGCCGGCCGGCCAGCTTGATGACGTCCCGCTCGCTGTCGATCGTCTCGAACGTGGGGTCGCCGGACTCCCGCTTGACCAGCCGGGTGATGTGCTTGTCCAGCATGGCCCGCCTGGTGCGGCGCGGGATGTTGTCGATGAACTGCTCGCCGGCCAGGATCCGGCCGATGTTCCCGTCGTCGAAGACCCGCTCGACCCCGGGCAACCCCAGCGCCGCGCCGGTGATGACCACCGGCTCGGTGGACGCGTCGCCATCGCCGGCCGGAGCGGGCTGGCCCTGGTAGATGCGCAGGCCCTGCTCGAGCACGCCGGCGAACAGCCGGCCCAGTTCGGTGATCCGGTCGGATGGGCCCTGCGTAGACATCGTGGTCCCCAGTGGACGGTCGTGGATGGACCGGGTGGTAGCCGCGGGTGCGGCTGGGACGGCGGGTGCGGGCGCGGCAGCCGCGGTGACGGGCGCAGCGACCGGCGCGGTCGCGACGGGTGCGGCGGCAGCAGGCAGGGCCGCAACGCGCACCGGTTCGGCGGCGACGCGGTAGCCCAAGCCGGCGGCGTACAGCCCGCACAGCGCCTGGTTGAACGACGGCACGTCGCCGAACTTCGGATGGTTGGTGAACAGCGCGAGGACGTCCTCATGCGACCCGAGTACGTCCTCGACGAACCCGTGCAGCGCCTTCTTCGGGCCGACCTCGACGAACACCCGGGCGCCGGCCTCGTACAGCGTCTGCAGACCCTTGACGAACTGCACCGGCGAGGCGACCTGCTTGCCCAGGATGTCGAGCAAGGTGTCGACGTCGGCGTCGGTCGGGTAGAAACCGCCCGTCACGTTCGCCACGATCGGCAGCCGCGGCGGCCGGATGTCCAGCCGGCGCAGGGCGACCTTCAGCGGCTCGCTCACCGGCGCCACGATCGGGGTGTGGAACGCGTGGCTCACCGGGATCCGGATTGCGTTGTGCCCGGCCGCCTGCAGCGCAGCCACGGCCCGTTCCACCGCGGCGGTAGCACCGCCGATCACGGCCTGGCTGGTGCTGTTGACGTTCGCGATCACGACGTAGCCGTCGGCCGCCGCGACGATCCGCTCGATCTCCGGCAGCGGCGCGAACACCGCGGCCATCGCCCCGTTGTCCTCGATCTGCAGGCTGGCCATCTCGTGGCCGCGGGCGCTGACCGCCTCCATCGCGGCGTCGAAGTCCAAGGCGCCGGCGGCGACCAGCGCGCCGTACTCGCCGAGGCTGTGCCCCATGACGAAGTCCGGCCGCACCCCGTACGCGGCCAGCAGCCGGGTCAGCCCGAGATCGGTGGCCAACACGGCCGGCTGGGTGATCTCGGTCTGCAGCAGTTGCTGCTCCATTCTGGCCAGCGACTCCGGGTCGTTCCCGGCGAAGATGTACTCGGTGAGCGGCTTGCCCAGCAGTGGCGTCATCACCCGGTCGGCCGCGGCGAACGTGTCCGCCACGATCGGCTCGATTTCACGTAGCCCGGCCAGCATGTTGACGTACTGCGAGCCCTGGCCGGTGTAAAGGAATGCCACCTTCGGCGCCGGCCCGCGGCCGACGAAGACGCCCTGAGATCGCAGCATCCGCCACATCGCCGGGTTACCCGTGGCGAACGCCTTGATCGCCTTGCCCGCCTTTCCAGCGAGGTCGGCCGCGTCGGCGTGGTCGATGGCGACCCGGACGGCCGCCCCGGCCAACGCCGGGCCCGCGCGGCCACGATCTCGTCGTCCGAGCCGGCCCCCAGCACCAGGGCGCCCCGCAGCGGCGGCTTGTCCGTCACGGTCGCCCCACCGGTCCGCACCTGCTCGGCCTGCGGGACCTCGGCCGAGGCGTAGCTGCGCTTCCCGTTCGGACGATGCCGTCCCGGCAGGTACTCCTCCAGCGCCACGTGGAAGTTCGTGCCGCCGAAGCCGAACGCGCTCACCCCGGCCCGGCGCACCCCGCCCGGTGGCTCCGGCCAGTCGCGCAGCTCGGCGTTGACCCGGAACGGCGTGCTGCTCCAGTCCACGTTCGGGTTCGGGTCAACGAAGTGCAGGCTCGGCGGCAGCGTCTTGTGGTGCAGGCTCAGCACCGTCTTGAACACCCCGGCCGCGCCGGCCGCGGCCTTGAGATGGCCGATGTTCGACTTCACCGAACCGAGCGCGATCGACCCGGGAGCCGCGCCGGCCTTGCCGAAGACCTCGGTGAGGCTGGCCAACTCGGTCGCGTCGCCGACCCGGGTGGACGTGCCGTGGGCCTCGACGTAGCTGACCGAGCCGGGGTCCCCGCCCGCGGCCTGCCAGGTCCGCTCGAGGGCCAGCCGCTGACCGACCGGGTTGGGAGCGGTGATGCCCTTGCCTTTACCGTCGCTCGACCCGGCCAGCCCGAGCAGCACGGCGTAGATCCGGTCGCCGTCCCGCTCCGCGTCGGACAGTCGCCTGAGAACGAAGGTTGCCGCGCCCTCGCCCATGACGAACCCGTCCGCGCCGGCGTCGAACGGCCGGGTGCCGGTCGCCGACAGCGCACCGATCTTGCAGAACTTCACGAACGCGGAGACGCCCATGTTCCGGTCCACCCCGCCGGTGACGGCCGCGTCGAACTGGTGGGCCTGAAGGCCGGACACGGCCGACGACATGGCGGCGAGCCCCGAGGCGCAGGCCGCATCGGTGGTGAAGTTCGGGCCGCGGAAGTTGAACACGGCGGCGACCCGGCCGGCGATGATGTTCGCCAGCTCACCGGGCATCGTGTCCTCGGTGATGTCGAAGTACCCGCCGAGGAACGCCTTCCGCGTCTCGGCCAGGATCGACTCACGCAGCCCGTCCGGCAGGCCGGCGAACGACGGCGCCGCCCGCAACCTCCGGTCGAACTCTGGGTACTCTATGCGCATGTTCGCGTGGTAGTGCTTCTCCCCGCCGATCGCGTTGCCCAGGATCACCGCCACCCGCTCCGGGTCGACGGTCCACTTCGGCCAGCCAGCATCCAGCAGGGCCTCCCGGGACACGGCGACCGCCCACTGCTGGCCCTGGTCCATCTGCGCCGAGACCTTCGGCGGGATCGGCAGCTTCCACGCCAGCGGGTCCCAGTGAAAGTCGCGGACCCAACCGCCGATGCGCGAGTAGGTCTTGTCCGGGACCTTGGGATCCGGGTCGTAGTAGAGCTCCGGATCCCACCGCTCCAGCGGGACGTCGGTGATGCAGTACCGCCCGCCGGTGATGTTCGCCCAGAACGCCTCCCGGTCGGGGGCCTCGGGCATAATGGCGCCGACGCCGACGACGGCAACAGGCTCGTACGAGTACTCGGTCATGACGGTGCTTCCTCCGGAGCCGGAACTCGTGGTCGGACAGTGGGGACGGGTGTGCCTCGGCGGGTCAGCCGACGCCGCGGTAGACGGCGGCGGCGACCTGGTCCATGTCGGCGAGCAGGCCGGTCTGGGCGGCGCGGATCTCGTCCAGGTGCATCGCCGAGCCCAGAGTGGACAGATCGGTGTCGGCAGCTCCCTGCACCCAGCGCAACCCGTCGTCGGCGACCTTGAGCGTGGCGTCCCGGGCGAACACCCGGCTGATCGCGGCGACGTCGGACGGCGCGAACCGGGTGTCGGCCTTCGGGTGCAGGGTGCCGTCGTCGGCGGCGGCTGCCCGACGGGCCAGGCTGCCAGCGCCCTCCGCGTAGGCGATCAGCTCGCCGAGCCGGAGCAGCACGTGCTGGTTGCGGGTCAGCCGGCCGGCCCGGCAGGCCTCCAGAATCGCGGCGAGCGCGTCGAAGCCGAGCGCGGCGGTGCCGGCGCCCACGTCCGGGTGGTCGGCGTGCAGCTTGCGCAGCGCCTCGGCCCGGTCCCGGTAGTACCGGCCACCGGACTTCAAGTGCTGCTGCCACCGGTCCCGGGCGATCGTCATCTCCATGATCTCCGAGGTGCCCTCGTAGATCGTGGTGATCCGGACGTCCCGCTTGACCTTCTCCACCATGTACTCGCGGGTGTAGCCGTACCCGCCGTGCGCCTGGATCGCGGCCTCCGCTGCCGCGTTGCCGGCCTCGGTGGCCAGGTACTTCGCGATGGCGCCTTCGGTGTTGAGCGCACCGCCCTCGCCCTCGCCCGCGTCGATCCGGGCGCCGGTCTCCTCGATCAACGCCCGGCCGGCCTCCAGCCGGACCACGTGCGGAACGATCAGTTTGTGCACGTAGCCCTGCTTCTGCGACAGCGGGGTGCCGGCCTGCACCCGGGTGGTCGAGTACTCGATCGCGCGGTCCAAAGCGGACCAGCCGCCGCCGAGGCCGAACGCGGCCACCATCAGCCGGGTGTAGCCGAACACGTGCTGCGCCTGGATCAGGCCCTGCCCCTCCACGCCGCCGACCAGGTTCTCGACTGGGACGAAGACATCGTCCAGGTACAGCGCGGACGTGTTCGACAGCCGGATGCCGTGCTTGTCCTCCGGCTTGGCGGTGGAGAAACCCTCCGCGCCGCGCTCCAGCACGAACCAGGTCGGCCCGCCGGGTGTCTTGGCCAGGATCGTGTACGCGTCGGCGATCCCGCCGTTGCTGATCCACTGCTTGCGGCCGCTGATCCGGTAGCCGACGACCGCGCCGTTCTCGACCACCGGGGTCGCCGTCGTGCGCAGAGCCCCGAGATCACTGCCCGCCTCCGGCTCGGTCGCGCCGTAGGCGAACAGGATGCCCTCCTCGGCGATCTTGGTGAGCCAGATCGCCTTCTGCTCCGGCGTCGCGCCGACGAAGATCGGATCGCTGCCCAGGAACGTGGCCAGCACGCTGGTGGCGAGGCCGATGTCGATGCGGGCCATCTGCTCGCAGAGTCGGTAGACGTCTACCGCACCGCCGCCCATGCCGCCGTACTGCTCCGGGATGAACAGCAGCTGCAGGCCCAACTCGTCGCCGCACATCGCCCGCACCATGTCCTCTGGGCAGACGTCCTCGTGGTCCAGTTCGAGTTGGCGGCTGGCCGGAAGCTGCTTGGCGACGAAGTCGTGCAGCGACTCGATCGCCAGCGACAGCGTCTCGGCGTCAACGCCGACGCTGGCCGGCGCGGCAGCGGTCGACACGGCCGGCGGAGCGGGAGCCGTCTGGACTGAGACTGACATTGGTCTTCTCCTGGGGCCGGACCGGCTGGTTTCGTCCAGCCTGACCAGCGCGGCGCGCTGCGCCACAGCGGCCAAGGTCTGCCCGACCCGGGACCTTCGTCATCGCATCGCCCCCCGTCCCGGGCAGACGAGGTCAGCCGGCGCCGTCGGTGGCGGTGAGCACGTCGTCGACCGGGCGGCGGGGGGTGAGCGGGGCGGGCTCGCCAGGCGGCGGCCAGCCGACTCGGAGGATCATCTGCGGGTGGTCCGGCCAATCCATCAGGGCCCGGAGCCGGTCCCGGACGCCGGGCAGGTCGATCGCCTGGGTGGCCGCCGAACTGCCCAGCCCCATCCGTTCCGCGTGCACGGTGAAGGCCGCGAACGCCTCGCCCGCCCGCAGCCGGGCCTGCGAGTCGTCGGCCGGCGTGAACACCACGACCCACGCCGCCTGCTCGTCCACCCCCGCGGCCATCTGCTGCTCGCCCGGCCCGCCGACCTCGAAGTCGCGCAGCGGGATGTCGGTGTGCCGGGGCTCCCCGGCACACCGACATCCCGCTGCGCGACTTCGAGGTCGGCGGGCCGGGCGAGCA